>Ga0209749_1000098_pt1 | contig 145692 bp, 145 predicted proteins | sample EPASupsiteSAE347_FD_187267 | JGI IMG/M metagenome (GOLD analysis project Ga0209749, IMG submission 187267) | Bioremediated contaminated groundwater from EPA Superfund site, New Mexico - Sample SAE3-47 (SPAdes) (version 2) | ecosystem: Environmental > Aquatic > Deep subsurface > Groundwater >... | reverse complement strand
TCCCCTTTTGAGGGATGCCACGAATAACAGTAAGTTCGAGTCCTTTCAAAGCGCATAAAGCAAAAGGATCTACAAACAAAAACATTCACGCCTGAATACTTGACTCTTTACATAACAGCGTGGCTCAACACGCTTTCCGACTGCACTCGAACAAAAGGCGAAGGGTTGAGGCGAGGCATGCTGGTCCCAATACCTATCAATTTCAGAGCATCTGAAATTGGGGCCATCCTGACTACCATTCATGAAAAAAAATAAAAGTCAGGGTGGAGCGACAAGCGGGCAGGGATTCCACGAAGTGGAAGAGCGAGGAGCGAAGGGCAAGCGAGAGAATTCACGACGGGAATTCCCGAGCGGTGACGAAGCTCAAGCCCGGAGCCTTTTGAAAAGCGCAAAACTGCTTTTTTTAGTCTGCCGATTGTCTGTGGTCCGGCGTCCGTTTCGCCTCTTCTACGGCTTTCTTGAGCATGCGGCAATAAAGATCAAAACCCACCGCCTGGATGAAACCGCTTTGTTCATGCCCGAGAAGGTTCCCGGCGCCGCGGATCTCAAGGTCTTCCATCGCGATCTTGAAACCCGACCCCAGCTGGGTGAATTTTTCGATGGCGTGAAGCCTTTTTTGGGCGTCCTGCGTCATCACCCAGTTCTTCGGGATCAGGAAATAGGCGTAGGCCTGCCGTTTTTCTTTGAAACGTCCCACGCGTCCCCGCAGCTGATAAAGGTCCGCGAGTCCGAAGCAGTCGGCCCGGTCCACCAGAAGCGTATTCACGTTCGGGATATCGATCCCGGATTCCACGATACAGGTCGAGATAAGGCAATCGATCTCTCCCCTGAGAAATGCCTTCATCACGATTTCAAGCCCCTCGACCGGCATCTGCCCGTGCATGACCCCGAACCGCACACCAGGCAAAATGGCTTGCATCCTTTCAAAGACCCGTTCGATCGACTGCACGCGGTTGTGCACGAAATAGACCTGCCCTTTGCGCGCAAGCTCCCTCTCGATCGCCTGTTTGATAATAGACTCGTGATATTCCATGACAAAGGTCTCGACCGGCATCCGGCTCTGGGGCGGCGTATCGATGACCGACATATCGCGCACGCCGAGAAGCGCCATATGGAGCGTCCGCGGGATAGGCGTGGCTGTGAGCGTCAGGACATCCACTTGGGTACGCATCTGTTTTAACTTTTCTTTGTGCCGCACGCCGAAGCGCTGTTCCTCATCGATAATGACCAGTCCAAGGTCTTTGAAACGAATGTCCTTGGAAAGAAGACGGTGCGTGCCGATCACAACATCCGTCGCGCCTTCCTGGAGCGACCGGACGATCAGCCTTTGTTCTTTCGGGGATTGGAACCGGGAGAGGAGTTCGACCGTGACCGGAAAATTTTTCGCGCGCTCCTTCAGCAGGACGTAATGCTGTTCGGCAAGGATCGTGGTCGGCACCAGGAACGCCGCCTGCTTACCGCCCATCACCGCCTTGAATGCCGCGCGCATCGCGACCTCGGTCTTCCCGTAGCCCACGTCCCCGCAAAGCAGACGGTCCATCGGCCCCGTGGATTCCATGTCCTTTTTCACTTCTTCGATCGCGCGCTTTTGCCCCGGCGTTTCCTCAAAAGGGAATTCTTTTTCGAACTCTTTCTGCCACGGCGTGTCCTTGGGGAAAGCCAGCCCTTGCAAGAGACTGCGCTTGGCCTGGATCTCGAGCAGGTCTTTGGCGACCTTGTGGAGCGCGGTGCGCGTCCGGTGCTTGATCCGCTCCCATTCCTGGGTATTGAGCCTGGTGAGTTTGGGGCTGACCCCGGAGCCGCCGATGTAACGCTCCACGGGTTCTTCGATGGAGAGATAAAGGATCTCGCGCTCGGCGTATTCGATCGCCATACAGCGGGTGCGGACCCCCTGCATCTGGATGACCTTGGTGCCGAGGAAACGGCCGATGCCATACTTGAGGTGCACCACGAGGTCCCCGCGCTCGAGGCCTTTCGTGCCGGCCACGGGTTCGAAGGTCTCGAGCCGCTCTTCCATGCGCCGGAGTTTTTTCCGGAACATTTCGGAGACTTGGATGAGAAAGACCTCTTCAAAGGTCGCCGTGCTTTCGCCGGTAGCGAGAGAGAAATCGCGGATCTGGACGGGCGTGTCGCCCCGGAACTGGACGCGGACCGGAAGCCGGTAGGTCACGGGATAGATGTCCACCACCCCGCCGCGCACGGCGAATTCCCCGGGCAAAGCGACATGCTCCTTTTTTTGATAGTGGAGCCCGTTCAGAAGCTCCTCGAGCTGCCCGATCCCGCCATCCACTGAATGCCTATCATTCAGTGCGGCTTCGGCAGGAACTTGACGTTCCTGTCCGATCCGTGCGTTGATCCTAAGCCGTCTGATTTCCATGGGGATATTTTAGCACAAAGCGGGTTTATTCATTTTCAAGAAACGCCGAGGGCATCCATGCTTGCAATATGTGTTTACACATGATACACTTGTCTTAAAGAAGGAGGGCTCTCTATGCCGAATATGACGCTTTCGATCCCGGTAGAATTGAAGCAGAAAATGGACTGTTTTAAGGAGATCAACTGGTCTGAGGTCGCAAGGCAGGCTATTCTCGAAAAAACCTTGCTCATGAGCAGGATGAACCAGCTCATGGCCTCAAGCAGGATCAGTGAGCCGGAAACCCTTTACGAAGGGCGCAAGATCAGCCGTAAAGTCTCCAAAAAGCATAAGTAGAACGCCCGCATGGAGCTTGTCGTAGACGCGAATGTCCTCCTCGCAGGTTTTATGAAGGCAGCCGTAACCCGGGAACTTCTCCTGGACAGCAGGCTTAGGCTCCATGCGCCGGAATATCTTATCTATGAGACCCGCAAACACCTTTTAGGTAGTTCGGGTCTCAGACGGCGCATCGGTCTTTCCTCCAAGGAGATCGAGAAAGTATGGTTCTTGCTTACACAGAACATCAAATCGCATGCGACAACCGATTATCAAAAGAATTATTCTGCCGCGCTCAAGATAGCGCCCCACCCCGAGGACGCCCCCTATCTCGCCCTCGCCCTGAGCATGGGAATTCCCCTTTGGTCCAATGATAAGGGAATGAAAACACAGAACCGGGTCAGGGTTTTTGCAACCCACGAAGTCCTGAACAAGCTTCGATAAGCATCGAAGTCAAGTTATGTGTCTCCGATTACAATATATTTAAACTAGTTCGACAGCAGGATATTGTTTCCATTCACGGCCTTCTAAAAGACTGCCATTTTTCTTTTTTTGAACACCGCCCCATTGTTTGAAGAAAAATGCGGTTTTTTGTGTTAAACATTGATCCCGAATATCGGTCGCCCATTCAGCGGATAAGGGTCGCGAACCTGGACCGCTCTCTCCCCCAACGATCACCCAATCGATATTTGTTAGGTTCAACTTCGGCAAAGGACCTAATAGCGGCTCTAGGGACAAAAACTTGATAAAAGCATCCGTTTTACGCAAACAATCAATGCGTGGCATGTATTTTTCATTTTCCACGCTCACACCCATCCAAATGTTCGGTGTCCATTCGGTCTGGTCGTTAAATTTCAACAAACGATCCGCTCTCTTGGTTAGAACTTGAAACTGATGCCAATGGGCTCGCCTCATCACATCAAAGACTCTTTCCACATATTCAAAAGGCACTTTTTCATGAAAAAGATCACTCATGGAATTTACGAAAATAGTCTGAGGCTTTTTCCAAGTTAAAGGCAATTCTAACGCATGATCATGCATAGCAACTTCGAAACCGTTAGCGTAATTACGCTGTCCCATGGCCTTCAACCGCTTTGCCATGCGCTCTGCATAACAATTTTTACATCCCAGGCTGATTTTCGTGCATCCCGTGACCGGGTTCCAGGTTGATTCTGTCCATTCAATCGAAGTATTTAATGCCATGTTATGTTTTTACCTTTCCGAGAATATATTCGGCTATTTTTATTGCAAGTTTTTGAGCGGCAGGTTTTGGATTGCCAATGGCAAAAGCAAATATAAACATTGGACTGTTTTTTGAATTGCATAGAAACCTTGGATTATTTGAAACTTTTTTGAATATCTTTCGGAGCTGTTCTTGATAAAACTGAACTACAGCCGAAATAGGATCGGGCACTTTTACGATCTTTTGCTCATCTCCAAAAAGAGTAGCCTCAATCTTTTTTTTGTAAAAAATATTACGCCACTCGCTTGTACCAAATACTCGCGTCAATGAATCTTGCCATTTTTGAGGGATATTTTCTAAATTTCCAATTAAAAGTCTGTTAACGCTAACCGGAAACAGTATCCATACATCTATTGCCTCTGTCCGCGCAATCGATTCCATCGTTTGCCAATCAACGGACATGCCAAAGGGATCAAGAAAAAGTACAGCTCGATTCGTTCTCCAGTCTGTTTTACGGCATATTTCAGGAATTACCTGATTGGCATCCCCTGGTTCAAATTCGACTCTTCTTAAAAGCGTCGGAAACTCCGAAGAAATAACTCGCCGAAGTTCTTCGATGTTTTTTTGGCTTTTTTCAACAAAGATATATTTTTCGAAAGGATTAGGAATTTGAAGGGCAAGTTTTGCCGATCCATCAAAGAACCCTTCAGATTCTGCTTCGCTTTGCTCGACAAATAGCCCGGGAGAATTCTCCTTCGCTTCCATCTCCCGATATCCAGTTCCGGCAAACGCATCAATGTATATTTTCCCGAATGGTTGATTTTTTAAAGCTGTCGTGTATGCCTCTAGATACTTTTTTAACAAATCAAGTTTCACCTCTGTCCAATCTCCACCAAATTGCTGTGTGGGCTCCGCAATAATAGACGATGCTGATTTAGTTTTTCCGTTGTTATTTTTCATAAAAAAACCAACTCGCTCTTTCATTCGCGCCAGACGCCATCCGGCTCTAGCGTTTCGGGATTTTAGGCTCCATATCTAATTAAGTTTAAACAGGCTTCCGTTTAATTGTAAAATTCTTATTCAATCTGTGTTAAATAGCTAAAAATGGGCTCGCTCATTTATTCTCTTATGCGTACCGCACTTGCTCCCATTGAGCAAGTACCACAGAGTCGGAGCATAGAGTTAGCTCCGTACTCTGACGGCATGCCCTTTTTCCAGCAAGAGATTATTAAGGTAGACCTGTTTGCCGGTTTTATCAATATAGAACACATCCCCGAGATAACGGCCCCATTTTTCTTTGCGGGTCTGGGTGGATTTGACCGTAATGAATTCGCAAGGCCCGAGTTCGCGCTCGACGAAACGCTTGGCGGCCTTGCCTTCGGGCGTATTGATCTCCGGGCAATCGATCCCTCTCAAACGGATGGTTTCTTCGCGGAGCTGGCCGAACCCCAGCCTGAACTCCACGTGAAAGGTGTCCGCGTCGATGAACTTTTGCACAAAAGCTTTGTACGTATACAAAGCATCGTTCGCCGTACCCCGTACGCCGTACGGCGCTAAAACATAGCGACCCTTCGTGTCTTTGGCGGAAGTGACGACGGTTCCCGCGGGAAATTTCTTCGGCAGGAAGATCTCCATCTCAAGCCGGCAGGAAAAGCCGAGGTCGAGGAGAAACTGCTTGGAGGTGGAATGCACGGTCTCGGGCGCGATCACCTGGTAAGTGTAAAAAGGGCCCAGCACAGGCACAGGCAAAAGCGACGGCGGTTTACCTTCCAAAGTTTCCGCGCGACTTTCCCAATTCAGGTTGCGAACTTCGATCTCGAGGTCACGGGACACCCACTCTTCTTTAGTCGCGCGGTCTAAAAGTTCGAGACGCTTCTTTTCATCCGGCACCGTGAGAAGCGCCCGGTAATGCGCCCAGGTCAATTGTCTCCGCGCGGAGATAATTGTGAAATCCGGGAACATTTCGGCGAATTGAGAACATTTTTGGAGGACCGAATAATGGAGCTCGATATCTTCGGCCAGCCTGAGAATGACTTTTTTGCCGTATTCGGCCCTCCCTCCGTTCACCCGGACGTGCTGATTGATGAATTTTCCGGTATCCCAGTAGGCGCGGACCTTGGCGGCTTCAATCTTTCGCTGGCCGAGGAGAAGTACCTCTTCGACCTTTTTGCGAAGCGCAACGTAGGTGTCGACCGAGAGCGCTTTCATGGCGAAAGCTCCTTTTTTTGAGAAAAAAAGGTGCGCTGGCACCCAACCCCAATGGTTGGGCACGGCTTCGGCAGGAACCCGACGCTCCTGTCCGATCCGAATTATAAGCGGAAAAAGAGAATTCCGCATCCATTTCTAGAAGAACGGCGAGCAATCCCAGTGCGATAAGGCAAGCTCGTGAGACGGAACGGACACGGTGACAGGCGACAGACAGGAATCGTCCCTCAACACCGGCTGTTCACTCCCTCCTGCGGGGAGTGCCAGCCTGCGCTCTCGCTGATGGGATCCGCTTAAGATGAAGCGGAACCAAGCTCCCGTCAGCTCCGAGAGCTGTCTCGTTACGATTCCTGTCCGCACTGAACGACCCATAAAGATTTATAAGAAGTTTAGTGCTGTCATGATTATCCATTTATTTTTTAATTAAAGAAAATCATGGCGTCGAGTAGAAGTCGAGCGCGCGAACGAAGATCGCCTCGCTGGGGCGATCTGAGTGGTGACGATGCGCATTGGGATTGTTCCCAAAAATAAAATACTGAAGTGGTTTGAGCGCGAGGAAAATTTTGCTGCGGGAGAACTACTTAAAAACAGAGGAAATTCGTGTTACGGCGGTTTCGATGTCTTTTTCGGAGGTGGCGTAGCTCATACGGATATGATGAGGACTGCCGAAGGGCTCGCAGGGAATGACCGCAACATGGACTTCGTCCAAGAGTTTTTTCGCGACCTCAAAGCCGCTCAAGCCCGTTCCCTGAATGTCCACGAAAAGATAGAAGGCGCCCGTGGGTTTAAAGGGTTTAAAGGATTTCACGGCCTTCAGTTTTTCGATGAAAAGGTCGCGGCGTTTCTGGAAGACCGCGCACATCTTCTGCGCTTCCGCGTCCCCCTGGTCGAGGGCAACCACGGCGCCGGGCTGCGTAAAAGAGACCGGGTTCGACGTAGAATGGCTTTGGATGCTTTCTACGGCTTTCGCGAGGGTCTTTTCCGGGAACGCGGCATATCCCAAACGCCAACCGGTCATCGCGTAGGCCTTGCTGTGTCCGTTCACGATCACCGTGCGTTTGGCGATCTCAGGGTCCAGGGACGCGATCGAAACGTGTTTGCGGCCGTCAAAAACGAGTTTTTCATAGATCTCGTCGCTTAACACGGTCACATTCGGAAACTTCTTGAGCGCCGCGCAAAGCGCCAGGAGCTCTTCCCGGGAATAAACGGCCCCCGTAGGGTTCGACGGCGAATTCAGGATAAGGATCTTGGCGCGCGGCGTGAGAGCTTTTGCGAGCATTTCGGGCGTGATCTTGAAATCCGTTTTCTCGGTCGACGGAAGAAAAACGCTCGTGCCGCCGAGAACCGTCACCATTTCGGGATAACTCAGCCAGTAGGGAACGGGAATAAGCACTTCATCGCCGGGGTTGAGAAGCGCAAAAAGCACATTGAAGATCACGTGTTTCGCGCCGCAGCCGACCACGATCTGCTCGGCAGTAAAATCCAGGCCCTGATCGCGCTTCAGTTTGCGGCAAACGGCCTGGCGAAGCTCGACGGTCCCCGGGACGGGGGTATATTTGGTATTTCCTTTTTTGAGGGATTCAATGCAGGCGTCTTTGATAAAGGCGGGCGTATCAAAATCCGGCTCACCGGCGGAAAGGGAGATCACGTCGATCCCCTGCGCCTTCATGGCCTTCGCTTTGGCAGCGATCTCAAGCGTGACGGAAGGTTTTACCGCGAGAACTCTGCTTGATAGTTCCATACTTAAAAGCCCTAGTATTCGTCGCCTTTAAAGAACTTCCGGAGTTTCCCGAGAAAACCCTTCTTTTTCTCCGGATCTTTTTTCTCCGCCTCTTTCGCGGTCTCGGATTCTTTTTTCGCGTCCTCGACTTTGGAAGGCTCCTTGGCCGGCGCCTTCTCGGCAGGTTTTGCCGCTTTCTTTTTCTTGGCCTTTTTGGCGGGGGCTTCGAACACCGCGGTCCACTCCAAAAGGGCCATTTGAGCGCCGTCCCCGGCACGGTATCCTAACCGGAGCACGCGGGTATAGCCGCCTTCGCGGCCCTTAAAAAGCGGGGCGATCTGGGTGATCAAAATACGCGCAACCTCCGGGTCCCGAACCTTGGAGATCAGAAGACGCCGGGCATGAAGCCCTTCGCGCTTCGCGATCGTAACCATCTTATCGGCAAGCGCGCTGGTCTCTTTGGCTTTGGCGTGCGTCGTCTCGATCCTTTTTTTCAAAACGAGTGCCCGCACGAGATTCCTGAGCTTCGCCGTGCGGTGAGCGGTAACAACCCCTAATGTCCTTCTGCGACGTTGATGGCGCATGATCGATCCTATTCTGCTGAGGCCGCGTTCGACGCGCCCTTGCTCGACGAAGAGTCCTCGATGTTCATTCCGAGATGAAGGTTCATTCCGGTCAAGATCGCATTAATCTCGTTGAGGGACTTTTTCCCGAAGTTTTTGTATTTGAGCATTTGCCCTTCTGTCTTCTGGATAAGCTCCCCGATGGTCTTGATATTGGCGGCTTCGAGACAGTTGGCGCTGCGGACAGAAAGCTCCAGCTCGCTGATCGGCTTGTGGATCATATCCGTAAATTCTTTGTCCTCGACCTCTTCTTCTTCCTCTTCTTCCGGCAATTCGCCGTAATTGACAAAGACATCGAGGTGCCTTTGGAGAATGTTCGAAGCGTAAAGGAGCGCTTCTTCCGGCCCCATGGCCCCGTTCGTCCACACTTCCAGGACCAGACGGTCATAATCGGTCACTTGTCCTACGCGGGTATCTTCCACGTAAAAATTGACCTTGGTCACGGGAGAAAAGCAGGAATCGACCGTCACCACGCCGATGGAGGCATCTTCTTGCTTGTTCTTTTCGGCAGAAACATAACCGCGTCCGCGTCCCACCTCCATCTCCATCTTGAAGCTGTGGGATTTGCTCAAGGTGCAGAGCACGAGTTCGGGGTTCACGATCTCGACCGTCTCATCCGCTTGGATATCGCCGGCCTTGACAGGGCCTTGCTTCTTGATGTCGATATAGATCTTCTTGGGCCCCTTGCCGTGATAACGGAGCACGAGCTTTTTGACGTTCATCACGATCTGAGCGCCGTCCTCCACCACGCCTTCGACCGCGGAAAATTCATGCAGCATCCCGTCGATCTTGATGCTGGTCACCGCGGCGCCATCGATCGAAGAGATCAGCACGCGCCGGAGTGCATTCCCGATCGTGGTCCCGTAACCCCGTTCGAACGGTTCGGCGATGAACTTGCCATAATTGGGCGTCAGCGATCCCTGCTCCACTTCAAGGCGCTTCGGCATTTCAAACGTTTTCCAACGAATACCCATGATGTTTCCTCCTTATGCGATCCGATATAAAAATTTTTCCAAAAAAAAGAACTTGTCCCCTACTTCGAATACAATTCTACGATAAGCGCTTCTTCGACAGGAAGCCCTGCGTCCGCTTTCGTGGGAAGTCTCGTGATCTCCCCGATCAATTTCTCACGGTCCAGCGCAAGCCATTCCGGAGCGTTCAAGTCCTTCCACTTCTCCATACTTGCCTGCACCCTTTTGATCTGCGGCTCCTTCTGCTTCACACTGATCTTATCTCCGACCCTGCAAACATAGGACGGGATATCGACCTTCTTTCCGTTGACGGTAATGTGCCCGTGCCCGACCATTTGACGCGCTTCCCTGCGGGAGCCGGAAAAGAGGAGCCGGAACACCACGTTGTCCAGACGCCGCTCGTGAAGCTGGATCAGCATCTCGCCGGTCACACCTTTCATCTGGACCGCGCGCGCGAAGAACACCCGGAACTGACGCTCGGTCACTCCGTAGATCCTCTTCATCTTCTGCTTTTCGCGCAGCTGCACGCCGTAGTCGGAAATTTTCTGCCGGGAAAGGCCGTGTTGTCCGGGCGGTTTCGACAAACGCTTGTCATGCTTTTCATCGGTCGTACGCCGGCCTTTGAGACCGAGGTTCACTCCCTCGCGACGGTGCAACCGGATCACTGGACCGCGGTATCTTCCCATAATTAAACTCTCCTCTTCTTCGGCGGACGGCAGCCATTATGCGGCACCGGCGTAATATCATGGATCGCGCTGATCGCAAGTCCTGCGGCCTGAAGCGCTCGGATCGCCGATTCGCGGCCTGCGCCGGGGCCTTTGATGTAAACTTCCACTTCCTTCATCCCGTATTCCATGGCTTTTTTGGCGGCCCTCTCACCGGCCATCTGCGCCGCAAAAGGCGTCGACTTCTTCGAACCCTTAAAACCCGCCGAACCCGAAGATTCCCAGCACACGCAATTGCCGCCGGCATCCGTGATCGTGATGATCGTATTATTGAAGCTTGCCGCGATATGCGCTACGCCGCGGACGATATGTTTGATCTTTTTCTTTTTTGCCATAGGATTCCTTTATCTCGGTGATGAGCTCGGATTATTTAGGCGCGGGCGCCCCTTTCGCAAGTCCGCCCACGGTTTTACGTTTGCCTTTGCGGGTACGCGCGTTCGTATGCGTTCTTTGCCCGCGGCACGGCAGGCCCTTCAAATGTCTCGACCCGCGATAGCAACGGATATCCATCAGACGTTTGATGTTCATCTGGATCTCACGGCGAAGATCCCCTTCCACTTTCGTGGTCTTCTGAATAATCGCCGTAAGGGAAGAAACCTCGGCCTCGGTCAGATCCTTGGCGCGTTTCGCCGGATCGACCTTCGCTTCCAACAAGATTTTTTTTGAAAGCGTTTTTCCGACCCCGTACAAATAGGTCAACGCCACATCCACTCTTTTTTCTCTCGGGATATCCACCCCAATAATACGCGGCATACTCTGGATCCTTTCTTAAAAAATCAATTAACCTTGTCGCTGCTTGTGCTTCGGATTGCTGCAGATCACGTAGACGTAGCCCTTGCGACGCACGATCTTGCAATTCTCACAAATCCTTCGGACTGAACTTCGGACTTTCATTTTTTCACCTCAAATCATTCATTTGACTCGAAAAGTAATTCTTCCCCGCGTCAGATCATACGGAGAAAGCTCCATTTTCACTTTATCTCCCGGAAGGATACGGATGTAGTGCATCCTCATCTTGCCGGAGATATGCGCGAGCACCTTATGCCCGTTCTCGAGCTGGACGCGGAACATCGCGTTGGGCAGAGGTTCGATCACGGTCCCTTCTACTTCGATCGCATCTTCTTTCGGCATCGTCTAAATAGCCTCATCGCCTGTTAAATTGATAAATCCGCTGTCCGTAAAAGCAACCGTATCTTCGTAATGGCTGGCGTTCTTGCGATCTTTGGTGACCACCGTCCAACCATCCTCCAGCATCTCCACCGCATAATGACCGTCCGTCACCATCGGCTCGATCGCGATCACCAACCCCGGTTCGATCTTGGCCCCCCGTCCGGCTTTTCCGTAATTCGGGACCTGCGGGTCCTCGTGAAGCTGCCGGCCGATCCCATGTCCGGCGTAATCACGGACCAACTGAAACCCCCGTTCTTCCACATACCGCTGGATCGTTTCTGAAATATCCCCGATCCGCCAACCCGGTTGATAAGCCGCAAGCGCTGCGTCGAAGGAGCCTTTCGCGGCATGGATCAATGCCTGTTTTTTCGGATCCGCCACGCCTACCTGCCAGGTCCTCGCCGCATCCGCATAAAACCCATTCCACTTCACTCCAATATCAAAACTGACAATATCGCCGTCTTTCAAACGGCGCGCACCGGGGATCCCGTGCACCACGGCCTCATTGATGGAGATACAGGCCGCCTTCGGAAACCCGCGATAACCTTTGAACGCCGGTTCCCCGCCATTTTCAACGATCACTTTTTCCGCCGCGCGGTCCAAGGCTTCCGTTGTAATGCCCTGAGCGATCATGGGCTTCACAAACAAAAACACTTTTTTCAGGATCTTCCCGGCTTCAAGGATCAGTTGAATTTCGCGTTTCGATTTCAACTCGATCATGCGAACCTAACGGATCTTTTCAAAGAACTTTTCCAGGACCTGTTGGACCGACGGGGCGTCCCCCCCTGCCGGAACATCCTGCAACAGCCCTGTCTTGCGATAAAACTCAACGAGCGGCTTCGTCGACTCGTGATAGACTTTAAGCCTGTGACGGATCGTCTCGGGCTCATCATCTTTGCGGGTCGTCAACTTCTCCCCGTCCAGGTCGCAGATCCCGTCCTTTTTCGGCGGCATGTTACGAACATGATAGATCTTTCCGCACTTGGGGCAGCCTCGCCGCCCCGAAAGCCGGTCGACAAGTACTGCTTCCGGCGCCATGAAATTGATCACCGCCGTTAACACGATCTTTTCCTTGGCGAAAAACTTCTCGAGCGCCCCGGCCTGAACCAGAGTCCGAGGAAAGCCATCCAGAATAAAGCCGTTGGAACTTTTTAACGCCAGAATCTCGGCGAACATCATGTTGTTCACAAGTTCGTCGGAAACAAGTTCGCCGCGTTCCATGACGATCTTCGCCTGCAATCCGAGCGGCGTGCCTTCCTTGACGTTCTTCCTTAAAATATCTCCTGCGGCCAACTGCGACACACCGTATTTCTCACAAACCACCTTGGCATGGGTGCCTTTTCCGGCCCCCGGAGGCCCCAGAAAGATCAAATTCATTAACGTCGCCCCTTCAAACGACCCCGCTTGATGAACCCGTCATAATGCCGCATCACCAACTGGGACTCGATGGATTTCATCACATCCAGCACCACGCCGACGATGATGAGAAGCCCGGTGCCGCCGAAAAAACTCGCGATCAGGAACGGAATATTCAGCACATGCGGCGACGAAACAATCTTCGGAAAAAGAGCGATCAAAGCCAGGATCACCGCGCCTGCCGTCGCGATCCTCGTCATTAAGTAATCCAGATATTCCGCCGTGTTTTTTCCAGGCCGGATCCCCGGAACGAAACCTCCGTATTTCTGGAGATTGTCGCTCACTTCGATTGGATTGAACGTGATCGCCGTATAAAAAAACGTAAAAAATATGATCAGGATCGCGTCCAGGGCCATATAACCCCCGCTTCCATAACTGATCGCCTGGGCGATCCTGGTGAAAGCTCCGGCATTCGGGAAAAAACCCGCGATCGTCGCCGGGAATAAAATGACCGACTGTGCAAAAATGATCGGGATCACACCGGCTTGATTCACTTTAAGCGGCAGGTACGTGCTCTGCCCGCCGTAAGTTCGATGCCCCCGGATCTGTTTCGCGTACTGGACCGGGATCTTTCGCTGCCCTTGAATGATCAGGATCAGAAAGATCACCGCTCCCACGAAAAGCCCGCACATGATCACAAATTTCCACCAGGCGAGCTGCTGACGCGACGGATCGAGGGGGGAAAGCAGGACCCATGTCTGGCGCAATGCTTCCGGCAGGGAGTCGATGATGCCCGCGGTAATGATGATCGACATACCGTTGCCGATGCCAAAATTATCGATCTGTTCGCCGAGCCACATGATGAACGCCGTGCCCGTGGTCATGGTCAGCATACACATCAAACGAAAACCCCAACCTGGATCCGGCACGATCACCGATCCCCCGAAAGCCGCCGGATTTTCAAGCCAAAGAGCGATAAAGAATGTCTGCAAAACGCTCAGGAGAATTGTCCCATAGCGCGTGTATTGGATGATCTTCTTCCGGCCTTCTTCGCCTTCTTTCGCGAGTTTCTCCAGGGCCGGGATCACCACGGTCAATAGTTGTAAAATGATCGATGCCGAGATATAAGGCATGATCCCCAGCGCAAAGATCGTCGCTTTCTGGAGCGCGCCTCCGGTGAACATCCCCATAAAACCCAGGAGCGACCCGCCGGACATGTGCTGCTGAAAAAATCGCGCGAGCGCAACGCCATCGATCCCCGGGGTCGGCACGTAGGTCCCGATCCGGTACACGGCGATAATGCCGAGCGTGAACAGGATCTTCTTGCGCAGATCGGGGACTTTTAAGATGTTTCCGAACGCTTGTAGCACCAGAACTCCGTTCTTTTACTTATTTACCGAGCAGGACGGCTTGGCCACCCTTCGACTCGATCTTCGTCTTTGCGGAACCGCTAAAAAGATGGGCTTTCACAGTGACAGCTTTTTTAAGCTCTCCGGAACCGAGGACTTTCAGTCCGTCGCGCAGCTCTTTAATGACATTCTTGGCAAGCAATAATTCCGGAGTGATCTCTTTATCCTCGAGCTTCGCCAATGTTTGAAGATTCACGATCGCATAAACCTTCTTGAACGCGCTGCGATTAAAACCTCTCTTCGGAAGACGACGAAAGAGAGGATTCTGTCCGCCTTCAAAACCCGGATTTAAAGCAAAACCTGAACGGGCACGTTGTCCTTTGTGCCCCTTGGTCGAGGTTTTCCCGTGACCGGAACCGATCCCGCATCCCAAACGTTTTGGACGCTTCTTATAAGGAGTCTTGTGTCTCATGAGGCTTTTTCGCTTTCTACGTCATAACGAACCTTGCGGTCCACAAGCGCGGTCAAACCGTCGATCGTGGCCTTCAAGACATTGATGGAATTATCGCTGCCAAGGCTCTTTGTCAAAATATCTTTGATCCCGCAGGCTTCGCATGCCGCCCGCACCGAACCCCCGGCGATGATCCCCGTACCGGGAGAGGCCGGCTTCAAAAGAACTTTCGCCGCGCCGTAGCGCCCGATCACCTCGTGAGGGATCGTGGTTCCCTTGAGCGTAACCTTAATAATGTTCTTGCGTGCCGCAACCAGCGCCTTACGGATCGCATCCGCGACCTCGTTGGCCTTGCCCTGCGAATACCCCAGTTGAGCGGTACCGCCACCCACGACCACCAAAGCGCTGAACGAAAAACGCTTTCCGCCTTTTACGACCTTGGCGCAGCGGTTCACCTGAATGACCTTTTCATAGGTCGTCGCACCATCCGCCGACATCGAGGGGGTTCGGGAAGAACGCGAGGGAGATTGAGGAGCCCTCGGACCCCCTTTATGCTGCGTTTTCGGCGCTGCTGCTGTTTTTTCCATGCTTTGTTAATTTCCTTTCGGTGACTACTTTAAAATTGAATGCCGTTCTTACGGATCGCTTCGGCCAAAGCCTTCACACGGCCATGGTAGAGATAACCGCCGCGATCAAACGATATCTTCACCACGCCTTTTTTCTTAAGCTGTTCGGCGAAAAGCTGCCCCAGCTGTTCCGAGACGTGGATCTTCCCTTTCTTGGTAGCCGCTTTCGCAACCTTTTCATCCAAAGAAGACAGGGAAGCAAGCGTTTTCTGAGAAATATCATCGATCGCTTGGACAAAAATATTTTTCAGGGAACGGTGCACGACCACCCGCGGCCTCTCGGAAGACCCGATGACCTTTTTCCGGACACGGGCGTGCCTTTGGATCCTTCCCCATTCTTTATCTTGAACCATAAATTCTAAACTCCTCTAGCGCTCTGTCCGGATTAACTGACCGTTTTACCCTGTTTGCGTCGCACGTGTTCGCCCAGGTAGCGGATGCCCTTCCCCTTGTACGGTTCGGGCTTCATAAAGCTGCGGATCTCGGCGGCAGTCTGTCCCACACGTTGCTTATCGGCCCCTGTAATGGTAATCGAGGTCGGCTTCGGGCATTTGATCTCTACGTCTTTACCGAACGGATAATCGATCGGATGCGTGAATCCGAGCAGCAGAGTCAGCACATTATCCTTCACGGAAGCCTTCATACCGACGCCCACGATCTCAAGCTCCTTCGCATAGCCTTGCGTTACGCCAATGACCATATTCTGGATCAGGCTGCGCGTCAGACCATGAAGCGCGCGGTCCGTGCGGATATCCGTGGGACGAGTGACCTTGACCTCCGCCCCCTCGACCTTGACCGTGATACGAGGGTGAACGCTCAACGTAAGTTCCCCCTTAGGCCCTTGGACTTTCAGGGTCGTGCCCTGGACTGCAACTTTTACTTTTTCAGGGATCGTAACTGGCTTTCTTCCGATGCGTGACATAATTCCCTTTTATTATCCGATTAATGGATCTTTACCAAACCGTGCAAAGAATTTCACCGCCGGCTTTGGCTTCACGCGCCTGCCGTCCGGTTAAAACGCCCTTAGGCGTTGAAAGGATCACCACCCCGAATCCTCCGAGGACCTTGGGAATCTCCTGATATCCGACATAACGGCGCAACCCAGGCGTGGAGACGCGCTTCAGTCCTTGGATCGCCGCTTTCTTGCCTCCGGGAAGATATTTCAGATGGATGCGTACAAAGCTCTTGTTCCCGTCGTTGAACGGTTTCACGTTCTCAATGAAACCCTCTTTCTTCAAAAGTTCCGCGATCCGTACCGTGATCACGGAAGCAGGAGCGGTCAACTTCTCTTTATGCGCCTTCGAGGCGTTCCGGATCGACGTTAAAAAATCTCCGATAAAATCATAGCGCGACATGAAAACCTTTCCTCCTGATTACCAGCTGGATTTGACCACGCCCGGCAGCATGCCCGTGTTCGCCAATTCCCGGAAACAGATACGGCAGATGGAGAACTTCCGGATATAGCCGCGCGGACGTCCGCACCGCTGGCAGCGGTTGTATTTTCTGACCTTGAATTTCGGTTCCAATCTCTGCTTCACGATCAAACAAGTCTTTGCCATTGAAGATCCCTTATTTCCTGAAAGGAAAGCCCATAAGCTCCATCAGCCGCTTTCCTTCTTTGCTGTTCTCAGCCGTGGTCACGAACGTGATGTCCATGCCCTGGGTCTTTTTCATCTTATCAAACTCCACTTCCGCGAAGATCGTCTGCTCGGTGAGCCCGATCGTAAAATTCCCGCGCTGGTCAAAACTCTTATCCATAAATCCCCGGAAGTCACGGATACGCGGCATGGCAAAGTTAAAAAGGCGGTCCATGAACTCGTACATGCGGCTTTTCCTGAGCGTCACTTTCAGGCCGATCGGCGAACCCTCGCGAAGCTTGAAAGCCGAAATGGACTTTTTCGCGCGCGTCACCACCGGTCTTTGTCCGACGATGCGCGAGAGCTCGATCGCGAGCTGGTCCAGGATCTTGATATCCTCCTGGCCTTCTTTGACGCCCATGTTGACCACGATCTTCTCCATCCGCGGCGCCTGCATGGGGTTTTTGTAGCCGAACTCTTTCAGGAGTACCGGCACAACCTCCGTACGGTACTTCTCAAGCAATCTTGGAGCTACGGTAACTTTTTGATTCATGATGTTTATAAAACCTCACCTGATGCTTTCACAATGCGGTGCTTGGTCCCATCCGCGAGGACGGAATACCCGACGCGGGAAGGTTTGCCGCTGCGCGGGCAAATGAGCTTGACGTTCGAAATATGGAGTTTCCCTTCCATCTTGGTGATCCCGCCCTTTGGGTTCTCCTGGCTCTTGCGCAAATAACATGTCCGGTAGTTGATCTTCTCGATCAAAAGCTTCCCTTCTTTGGGGAATACGCGCATGACCCGGCCCTTTTTCCCGCTGTCTTTGCCTTTGGTTACGATCACTTCATCGCCTTTACGTATCTTCATGACTTAAACGACCTCCGGCGCGAGCGAGATGATCTTGGAAAAATCACAATCACGGAGCTCACGCGCCACGGGCCCAAAAATGCGGGTCCCGCGCGGGTTCTTCTGATTATCGATCAACACAATGGCATTCGACGAAAATTTCACGGAAGAGCCGTCCTTGCGGCGGATCGGGGATTTTGTTCTCACGACCACCGCCTTCACGACTTCTCCTTTTTTGACCGCCCCGCTCGGAAGCGCTTCCTTCACGGACGCGGTGATAATGTCGCCCACTTCGGCGGAACGCTTGCTGTGACGGCCGATCACGCCGATCATGGCTGCTTTTTTTGCGCCGCTATTGTCGGCGATCTCAAGAACGCTTCGCATCTGGATCATGAGGGAAGCACCTTCACGAGTCGCCACCGTTTAGTCTTGGAAAGCGGCCGGGTCTCGACGATCTGGACGCGGTTTCCTTCTTTGGCCTCGTTCTTCTCATCATGCGCGAAATACTTGACGTGCCGTTTGATGATCTTCTTGAATTTAGAATGCTTCAACAGGCGGGTCACAAGCACCGTAACGGTCTTGTTCATCTTCGAGCTGACGACCACACCCTCACGAATTCGTTTCCCTTGAATTTCAGGCCCGTTCTCGGTCATGACTTTTTCTCGCCTTTCTTCTTTTCGGTAATCACGGTCTTGACGCGCGCAATGTCACGCTTAGCTTCCTTAAGCGCGGATTGCCGTTCGAGCTTGCCGGTCTTGTGCTGGAACCGGAGCTGCATTAAACCTTTTTTCAAAGCATTGAGCTTCTCGTTCAATTCCTCAAGGCTAAGCTCTTTTAATTCCGTGACTTTTAACATATCAGGCCGCAACCTCGCGTTTTACGAATTTGGTGCGGAACGGGATCTTGTGGGCACAAAGTCTCATGGCCGAGCGCGCCATCTCTTCCGGAATGCCTCCCATTTCAAAAAGGATCTTCCCGGGCTTCACAACGGCAACATAATGGGACGGAGCGGCTTTCCCCTTGCCCATACGGGTCTCTGCCGGTTTCTTGGAAACTGATTTGTCCGGAAAAACACGCAACCAGATCTTGCCGCCGCGCTTGACGTGACGCGTCAAGGCCACACGAGCCGCTTCGATCTGCACGCCGGTCAGCCAGTGGCAGTCAAGCGCCTTCAAGCCGTACTCTCCAAACGCCAGGCTGCTGCCGCGCGTAGCGACCCCGCGCATCCAACCGCGCTGTTGTTTGCGAAATTTTACCCTGCTAGGCTGAAGGGGCATCGTTCTTATTCTCCTGCTTCCCGCTCTCCGGGGAGGCTTCCGTAGCTTCTGATTTCTGCGTCTCTTCCTCTGCAACCTTGAACTTCTTCTCAAGCTCAAGCTTCTGGGCTTCCTGCTCCTTTTTCACGAGGACATCCCCTTTATAGATCCACGTCTTGCAACCGATGGTCCCATAGGTGGTGAAGGCTTCGGCAAAGCCAAAGTCGATGTCCGCCCGAAAAGTGCTAAGAGGAACTTTCCCCTCATGATACTTTTCTTCACGGGCGATCTCCGCGCCGCCAAGACGCCCCTTGCACAACACCTTGATGCCCAGCGCGCCCTTCTGCATCGCGAGCTGAATGGCTTTCTTCATCGCCCGGCGGAACCCAATGCGTTTTTCAAGCTGCAGCACGATATTCTCAGCCACCAACTGCGCATCGATCTGAGGCATTTTCACTTCCTTGATATCCAGGAACACTTCATTCTTCGTCAGAGCGGCCAGATCTTCTTTGATCTTATCGATCTCTTGACCGCGCCGCCCGATGATCACGCCGGGCTTGGCTGCAAAAATACGGATGCGGATACGGTTCGACGCCCTGTCAATCTCGATCGAAGAGATGCCGGCGATAACCAGCTTTTTCTTCAAATAGGCGCGGATCTTAAGATCTTCCATAAGAATCGTCCCAGCATCCCGTTTGGCGAACCAACGCGCTTTCCAGGGCTTGATATAACCAAGCCTTAAACCGTAAGGATGAACTTTCTGACCCAAAATAACCTCCCTTATGCCTTCGTTCTTTTAAGCCGCCGCGGCGGTTTTTTTCTGATGCTTTGCTTTCGCGTCTTCCGGAGTTCTTCCGCCCCAGATCTTGAACCCCTCACGGACTTCCACGGTCAAATGGGTGGTTCGCTTGAGAAGTTTATCCGCGCGCCCCATGGAACGGGTCAGAAACCGCTTGAAGACCGGTCCCCCGTCCGCACGAACATTCGATACGTAAAGACGATTTTCATTCAATCCAAGGTTCTTGGCATTCGCGATGGCGCTTTTCAGCGTCTTGACGGCCAGCTTCGCGCCCTTCTTTTTAAGAAGCATCAGGATCCCGACCGCTTCCTGCGCCGGCTGCTTGCGGATCGTGTCGATCACAAGACGCATCTTGCGCGGAGCGATCCTCAAGTGTTTCGTGAACGCTCTGACAACGCGCGGGGACGGCGCCGCATCTACTTTTGATTTTTTTTCGTCTTTGGCCATACTGTTCTTTCCGATCAGGTCGTGGCGCCGGCGGCAAGGGCTTTTGCCTTATCGCCCGAAGCGCTGTGTTTTCTGAACGTCCGTGTCGGAGAGAATTCCCCGACCTTGTGTCCCACCATATTTTCGGTCACGAACACATTGATAAAACTTTTTCCGTTATGGACCGACAGCGTAACACCGATGAATTCCGGCGTAATGGTAGAACGCCGCGACCAGGTCTTGATGGGACGGCGGTCTTTTTTTTGATTCGCGGTCTGGACCTTGCCTAAAAGTCTGTCGTCAACGTAGACGCCTTTTTTTGCCGAACGGCTCATTTTCTGCGATCCTTCACAATGTATTTGTTCGATGCCTTGTACTTCTTGCGCGTCTTGTAGCCCTTGGATTTTACCCCGGTCGGGCTCTGCGGATGGTTTCCGCCCTTCGACTTGCCTTCACCGCCGCCCAGCGGATGGTCAACGGGGTTACGCGCCACACCGCGCGAAACAGGACGCCGTCCAAGCCAGCGAGCGCGCCCGGCTTTCCCAAGAACAATATTCTCATGATCGATATTGGAGCACTGCCCGATCGTAGCATAGGACTTCGCCGGAACAAGCCTCACCTCCCCGGAGGGAAGTTTAATGTGCGCCATATTATTTTCTTTTGCGAGGATCTGCGCCACCACGCCACCCGCGCGCGCCAATTTACCTCCCAAGCCAGGACGAAGTTCAATGTTGTGGATCATCGTGCCTTCCGGGATCTTCTCCAGCGGCAGATGGTTCCCGACCTTCACGTCCACATCCGGTCCGCTCACCACTTTTTCTCCGACCCTGAGACCGTCCGGACAAAGGATATAACTCTTCAGTCCGTCCGTATACTGCACAAGCGCGATGCGTGCGCTGCGGTTCGGATCGTATTCCACGGTCAGAACCGCCGCTTCAACGCCGATGCGGTTCCTTCTGAAATCGATCAAGCGGATACGACGCTTGTGCCCGCCCCCGATCCTTCGCGAAGTGATATGCCCGTGATTGTTCCGCCCGCCCGAACCCTTTTTGATATAGGTCAAGGATTTATAAGGCTGATCCGAGGTGATCTCGGCAAAATCGGAAACGTTCCCGTATCGCCGCGTCGGTGTTGTGGGTTTGAATTTAATGAGCCCCATAGATCCTTTTTTCTCTCTTATTTCGTCAAATCGATTTTTTCGCCCTTTTTCAGGGTCACAATGGCTTTTTTCCAAGCTGCCGTCTGCCCGGGAACGTGACGCACACGGCGCCATTTTCCGGAAACATTCATCGTATTCACGCTTTCCACATGCACGTCGAAGATCTTCTCGACGGCCGCTTTGACTTCTTTTTTGTTGGCCTGCGGATGCACGCGAAACCCGTACTGGCTCGCGACTTCGGAGGCCTTGGAGAGCTTCTCCGTGATGAGCGGCTCGATCACGACATCATAAAGATTAAGCTTCATGGGACTTCTCCTTCGCCATCACCGCTAAACGCTTTTCGATCAACTCAACGGCCGCCTCATCGATCACAAGTTTTGCGCGCTGCATCACATCATAGGCTGTGAATTCCGCAGCCGTTTTGACTTCGATCCTCTCGCGCATATTCCGGCTCGCGCGCTTGAGATTCGGCGTCGCCTCTTTCACCACATAAAGCGCGCGTTTTTTCAAGACCGGCAACGCTTTCGCGATCGCCGCAAATTCCTTGGTCTTCGACGTCTCAAACTTCACCGCTTCAAGAAGTATCAGGTTCTTTTCCTCCGCGCGTTGGCTGAGCATGACCCTCAAAGCCAGATTACGGATCGCCTTGGATAAATGGACGGTGTAATCCCTCTGATGCGGGCCGAACACGGTGCCACCGCCCACCCAGATCGGCGATCGGCTCGAACCGGCTCGCGCGCGCCCGGTCCCTTTTTGTTTCCAGGGTTTTTTCCCGCCGCCACGCACTTCACCGCGCGTCTTGGTATCAACGGTCCCTTTGCGAAGATTGCCGGAATAGGCATTCCGCACCAGCTCCAAGAGACGGTCATTGGCCCGGACCCCGTAAATCTCGGGATTCAGCACCACCTCTTGTTTCTTCTTACCCTCTTTCGAGTAAAGAAGCACTTTCATTTCTTATGCCTTTCTTTCGATCCTTAGACCGTGCGACCCAAACTTGATTGCTAGGAACTTGCTTTCGTTCCGTCCTGCACTGTTTTCTCTTTTATTTTAAGGGTTAACAGTGCTGGCACCGCTAACCATAAAGTTAATCTTTAAGCAGCGCCTGAGGATTTTCAGCCTTGGAAGCTTCCGAGGAAGTTTCCTTCGGGGACCCCTGCTTACTACTTCTCACTTTCCAGGAACTTTTCTTGCCGCTCTTAAGCGCCCTGCGGATGATCAAGTAACCGCCTTCCGCCCCCGGCACGCTGCCGCCCAGAGCGAGAAGATGGTTCTCGGCATCCACTTTCATGACCTTCAGATTATGAATACAGATCTTTTCATCGCCCATATGTCCGGGGAGCCCTTTGCCCTTGCGAACCTTTTTGCGGCAACCCACACCGCCGGCCTTGGAACCGATGGAACCCGGAACACGACCGAACATGGAGCCATGGCTCTTGCTCGCACCGCCCTTATAATTGAGACGCTTCACCACGCCCTGGAATCCTTTTCCGATCGAAACGCCTTCGATGTCCACATATTCCCCAACCTCGAAGTTTTCCGCGCGAAGCTCACTTCCAACGCTTAAATTCGCAATATTCTCCGTCCGGATCTCGCGGATAAACCTTACCGGAGGAACATTCGCCTTGCGAAGAGCGCCCAATTTTGCCTTATTCAGGAGTTTCTCCCTTACAGGGTCGAATCCAAGCTGAACCCCCAGGTACCCATTTTTTTCCTTGGTGCGAAGCGCCGTCACAAAACACGGCCCCACCTCAAGCACCGTCACGGGGATCTGCTGCCCTTCCGCATCGAAGATCTGGGACATTCCCACTTTTTTACCTAAAAGACCGATCATAAGTTTCTCTTAAAGTTTAATTTCCACATCCACGCCTGCCGGGAGGTCGAGTTTCATCAACGCGTCCACGGTGCGGGAAGTGGGTTCTTCCAGTTCAATAAGACGTTTATGGGTCCGGATCTCGAACTGATCGCGCGCTTTTTTATCGATATGCGGGCCGCGGAGCACCGTCGTTTTCCAAATATGCGTCGGAAGAGGGATCGGCCCGATCACTTTTGCTCCGGTCTTCTTCGCGGTCCCCACGATCTCTTGCACCGATTGGTCCAGCACACGGTGGTCATAGGCTTTTAATTTGATACGGATCTTTTCTTTAGTTTGCGCCATTTTTTATCCTGCGATGATCTTTTCTGCGACCATTTTGGGAACTTCTTGATAAGTGTGCGGCTCCATCGTGTAAGTCGCTCGTCCCTGCGACAAGGAACGGACTGAAGTCGCATAACCGAACATTTCAGAAAGAGGCACAAGCCCCTTGATAGCCTTCAGATGGCCGCGGTTCGTGAGCTCCTGAATGACGCAACGACGGGAGTTCAGATCGCCGATCACATCGCCCATGTATTCCTCGGGAACCAAGACCTCGACGAACATGATGGGTTCCAAGAGAACGGGTTTTGCTCTCTTGAAAGCTTCTTTAAAGGCAAAAATTCCGGCCATTTTAAACGCAATTTCCGAAGAGTCAACATCGTGATAACTTCCGTCATAAACGATCGCTCTGACGTCCGTAACAGGATAACCGGCCAGCACTCCATTCGCGCAAGCATCCTCCACTCCGGCCTCTACGGCAGGAATGTACTCGCGAGGGATGGTGCCACCCTTCACTTCATCGACAAATTCGTTCCCTGTACCGCGCGCGAGAGGTTCGATCTTAAGATAACAATGACCATATTGTCCGCGCCCACCCGTTTGCTTGATGAATTTCCCTTCCGCTTCCGCAAACGCCTGGATCGTTTCCTTGTAAGCGACCTGCGGTTTTCCGACATTCACTTGAACGTTATATTCCCGTTTCATGATATCGACTTTGATGTCTAAATGAAGCTCGCCCATCCCGCCGATCAGGGTCTGGACCGTCTCCTGGTCCGTCTTCACGCGAAAGGTCGGATCTTCATTGACAAGTTTGCCGATCGCGTCCGAAAGACGATCACGGTCCGCCTTCGTTTTCGGCTCGACCGCCATCCAGATCACGGGTTCCGGTACAAACATCGTTTCCAGCAGAATGGGATCGCTTTCCACGCAAAGAGAATCGCCCGTCTTCACCTCTTTAAGACCGACTGCGGCCACGATATTCCCGGCGCCCGCCTCATCGATCTCCTCACGCTTGTTGGCATGCATGAGAAGGAGACGGCCGATACGCTCGGTCTTGTTCGTGCGCACGTTATAGATATAAGAGCTCGAAGAGATCGTCCCGGAATAAATGCGGATATAGGTGAGCGACCCCACGAATTTATCGCTTGCGATCTTAAAAGCATAGCAGGCCAAAGGCGCTTTATCGTCCGCATCGCGATGGATCTCGTTCTCCGTCCCTGGCTCGGTCCCTTTCACGGGCGGAATGTCTTTGGGAGAAGGCAGATAATCCACCACGGCGTCCAAAAGCTGCTGGATGCCTTTATTCTTGAGTGCGGAACCGACAATAACGGGTGCCATTTTGAGGCTGATGGTCCCTTTACGGATCGCTGATTTGATCTCGGTAACCGTAGGCGCTTGCCCTTCGATAAACTTATGCATCAACGCGTCATCATATTCGGAGATTTTTTCGATCATGAATTCACGCGCTTTCTTGGCCTGCTCCGCATACTCGGCGGGGATCTCCTGAACATCAAATTTTGCGCCAAGACTTTCGTCATTAAAAACGTAGGCTTTCATTTCGACCAGATCGATAATGCCGCGATGCTTTTCTTCGAGCCCAAGCGGAATCTGGATGGGAACAGCATTCGCGCCAAGCTGATCGCGCATCTGCTGGACATTCTTTTCAAACTCGGCACCAGTGCGGTCCATCTTATTGATGAAGGCAATGCGCGGCACATTGTAACGGTCCGCCTGGCGCCATACGGTCTCCGATTGAGGCTCCACCCCTTCCACAGCGCCAAAAACCGCCACGCAGCCGTCCAATACACGCAAAGAACGCTCGACCTCGATCGTAAAATCCACGTGCCCAGGAGTGTCGATCAGGTTAATGCGGCAATCCCTCCAAAAACAGGTCGTCGCAGCCGAAGTGATCGTGATCCCGCGCTCTTGCTCCTGTTCCATCCAGTCCATGACCGCCGTCCCTTCGTGCACTTCCCCGATCTTATAAGTGCGACCGGTATAGAAGAGAATGCGCTCGGAGGTAGTCGTCTTCCCCGCGTCAATATGGGCTGCAATGCCAATATTGCGTATCCTATCTATCGGAAAATGAATTTTCTTTTCGTCTGCCATTGTATTTAAGTCTTAAGTTATAGTCTTGAGTTCAGAGCTTCTTCTGTTTTTACTCTGAACTCTGAACTCCGAACTCCCTGCTCCGTACTGTTTTCTACCAACGATAATGCGCGAAGGCCCTATTCGCCTCCGCCATCTTATGCATATCTTCCCGCTTCTTGATGGAAGGTCCCGTCTTATTAAAACCATCGATGATCTCCTGCGCCAGCTTCTCGTGCATAGGCTTTCCCTTGCGGTCACGGGAATAACTTCGAATCCAACGAAGAGCCAGGGAGTAACCACGATCTTCAGAAACACTGACCGGCACCTGATACGTCGCCCCACCTACGCGCCGGGATTTTGTCTCCAGGAGAGGGCGCACATTATCTAATGCCGCACGGAAAACTTCAAGCGGTTCTTTTGCTGTTTTTTCCTTCACAATATCCAGGGCATCATACACGATCCTCTCGGCGGTGGACTTCTTGCCGCATTCCATCACGATATTGATGAACTTCGCGATCAGAAGATCCCCGTAACGCGGGTCCGGATCGATCTTTCTTTTGGGTGCGCGTCTTCTTCTCATGATTTCTTAGCTTCCTTTGGGGTTTTTGCGCCGTATTTCGAACGCGATTTTGTACGGTCCGCAACGCCGGCAGCATCCAACTTCCCGCGGACAATATGATAACGAACGCCCGGAAGGTCCTTCACGCGGCCGCCCCGCACAAGAACGATCGAGTGCTCTTGCAGGTTATGTCCGACCCCTGGAATGTAGGCGGTCACTTCCTGTCCATTCGTCAGGCGCACGCGGGCGATCTTTCGAAGGGCCGAATTCGGTTTTTTGGGCGTTTGGGTCCTGACGATCAAGCACACGCCTTTGCGAAACGGTGAATTTTGCAGGGCCGGGGACTTGGATTTTCCTTTAAACTTATTCCTTCCAAAACGGATCAATTGATTGATGGTCGGCGCCATTTAAGAATTCTCCTTGGATGCGCTGGCCTCTTCGGCAGCTTTTTCTTTCTTCCCGCCTTCAGGATCCGGCAAAACATCGGAAAGGTCTTTTTCGAGCTCAATATTGTGGTGAATCTTGAAACCGGTCCCGGCCGGGATCAAATGGCCCATAATAACGTTCTCTTTGAGCCCTTGCAGATGGTCCCGTTTACCGGCCGACGCCGCTTCCGTGAGCACGCGAGTCGTCTCCTGAAAACTTGCAGCGGAAATAAAACTGTCTGTCGTCAGCGAAGCCTTTGTGATCCCAAGGAGGATCGAGGTCCCTTTAGAGGGTTCTTTTCCCTTTTTGATCATCTTGGCATTTTCTTCCGCAAACTTGAGTTTCTCCACATGGGAACCCACGAGAAATTCCGTGTCTCCCGAATCCTCGATGCGAACCTTGCGAAGCATCTGACGAACGATCGCTTCCACATGTTTGTCGTTCAGCCTCACACCTTGCAGACGGTAGACTTCCTGGACTTCTTCCACGAGGTATTGCTGTAGACTTCTTTCTCCGGAAACACGCAGGATATCCTGCAATACCACCGGTCCATCCACAAGCTGTTGGCCGGCGAGAACTCTGTCCCCTTTGTAAACGTTCAAATGTTTGCCGTGCGGGATCAAATACTCTTTGGCCATTCCGGTCGAGCTCTTCACGATGATCTTGCGCTGGCCCTTGACGATCTCGCCGATTTCCACCACTCCGTCGATCTCTGAAATAACGGCGGGGTTCTTCGGCTTGCGGGCTTCAAAAAGTTCGGCCACACGCGGCAGACCGCCCGTGATATCGCGGGTCTTGGCGACCTTGCGCGGCGTCTTTGCGAGGAGCGTCCCTCCCGTGATCGATTGCCCGTCTTTCACCACAATATGCGCGCCGGTGGGGATCGGATAGAACGCGATGATCTCATCTTTATCCCCGACCAAAAGCAGCTGCGGGTGCATATCCTCTTTGTGTTCAATGATCACGCGCTCGGTCATACCGGTGGTCGAGTCGAGTTCTTCATTCATCGTGACGCCGGCCTTGATGTCCTCAAAACGGACTTTCCCGGACACCTCGGTCAAGATCGGGACCGTATACGGGTCCCATTTCACGAAAATCTCGCCTTTTTTGACCTTATCGCCATCCTTGAAATGGATAAAAGCGCCGGTCGGGATCGTGTAACGTTCCAACTCGCGGCCCGTCGGATCATGAAGCGAAAGTTGACCGTTACGGTTCAACACCACGGTTTCACTTGTTTTGGTGACGACCGTTTTTAAATTATGGGACTGCAGCACGCCTTCATTGCGGGCGCGATAATAGGATTGTTCGACGACGCGGGACGCGGTACCCCCGATATGGAACGTACGCATGGTCAACTGGGTACCCGGCTCGCCGATGGACTGCGCGGCAATGATCCCGACCGCGGTCCCGTGTTCTACGAGACGGCGGGTTGCAAGATCGCGGCCATAACATTTTGCGCAAATGCCTTTTTGAGATTCGCAGCAAAGGACGGAACGAACGCGGATCTTCTCGATCCCCGCCTCTTCGATCTTTTTGACGGTCGCTTCATCGATAAGATCGCCGGACTTCACGATCACCTGGTCGGTGATGACATCCACAACGTTGTCCAAGGCCACGCGCCCCAGGATCCTGTCATAGAGGGAGACGATGACTTCTTCCCCTTCATACACCGGCTCCATCACGATCCCGTTCAAAGTGCCGCAGTCGTCCATACTGACGATCACATCTTGCGCCACGTCCACCAAACGGCGGGTCAAATATCCGGAGTCGGCGGTTTTAAGGGCGGTATCTGCCAAACCTTTGCGGGCGCCGTGCGTGGAAATAAAGTACTCGAGCACGGTCAGACCTTCACGGAAGTTCGCAGTGATCGGACTTTCAATGATCTCGCCGGAAGGTTTTGCCATCAAGCCGCGCATCCCGGCGAGCTGACGGATCTGCTGCTTGGAACCGCGGGCACCGGAATCCGCCATCATGAAAATAGGGTTGAAAGCGTCCAGCGCCTCGAACATCACGTCCGAGACGCGGTCGGTGGTATGCGTCCAGATATCGATCACCTTGTTGTAACGTTCCCCGTCGGTGATCACGCCCTGTTTATACTGGCTTTCGATCGCTTTGACTTCTTTGCGGGCCTCGTTAAGAATCCCCTCCTTGGCGTCCGGAATCTGAATATCATCGATCCCGATCGAAAGACCGGCCTTGGTGGCCTCCGCAAAACCGAGGGCTTTCAATCTATCGAGAAGCTTCACGACCTCTTCATGGCCGAATGTGTTGTAACATTCGGCGATGATCTTGGAAAGCTTGCCTTTGTTCACGATATCGTTGACGTGCCGGAAACCCTCGGGCAGGATTTCGTTGAAAAGAATGCGGCCCATGGTCGTCTCTACGATCTCGCCATTTTTCAAACGGAGCTTGCACTTTGCATGCTTATGGATCTGATTGTCCTGATAGGCCAGGATCGCTTCCTGTTCATCGCTGAAGGCCAGGCCCTCTCCCAGCGCCTTTTCGCGGACTTTGGTCAGATAATAGATCCCGAGCACGATGTCCTGCGTCGGGGTCATGATCGGTTGCCCGCTCGCAGGCGAGAAAATATTATTGGCTGAAAGCATGAGAATGCGCGCTTCCATCACGGCTTCCATGGAAAGCGGAACGTGAACGGCCATTTGGTCACCGTCAAAGTCGGCGTTAAAAGCCGTACAAACGAGCGGATGAATACGAATGGCATTCCCTTCGATCAGCATGGGTTCGAAAGCCTGGATGCCGAGACGGTGGAGCGTCGGAGCGCGGTTCAACATCACCGGGTGCTCCTTGATCACTTCTTCCAAAATGTCCCAGACTTCGGGCTTCACGCGTTCCACCATTTTCTTGGCCGAACGAATGGTATGCACATGCCCACGCTCTTTGAGTCTGCGAATAATGAAAGGCTCGAAAAGTTCAAGCGCCATCTTTTTGGGCAACCCGCACTGGTGAAGCTTCAGCTCCGGCCCGATTACGATGACGGAACGACCGGAATAATCGACGCGTTTCCCCAGCAGGTTCTGCCGGAAGCGGCCTTGTTTCCCTTTGAGCATATCGCTTAAGGATTTGAGCGGGCGGTTGCCGGCGCCAAGCACCGGACGACCATGACGGCCATTATCAAAAAGCGCGTCCACCGCTTCTTGAAGCATGCGTTTTTCATTACGGATAATGACGTCGGGGGCCTTCAGCTCGAGAAGTTTACGCAAACGGTTGTTGCGGTTGATGACGCGCCGGTAAAGATCGTTCAGATCGCTCGTCGCAAAACGTCCCCCGTCAAGGGCCACGAGCGGGCGAAGATCGGGAGGAATAACGGGAACCACTTTCATGATCATCCATTCCGGGTGGTTACCGGACTTGTAGAACGCTTCCACGATCTTGAGGATCTTGACGGCGCGGGCGCGGGACTGCTTGGACTTGGCGGCTTTTAACTGCCGGTGATATTTCGCCGTCAGTTTATCGAGTTCCAATTCGGCCAAAAGCGTCTGGACGGCTTCGGCGCCCATTTGGGCCACAAAGTTCTCGGGACCGTATTGTTCCTGCGCTTTCAGGTATTCATCCTCCGTTAAAAGCTGCCGAGGCTTGAGCGGGGTCTGCTTCGGATCGAGGACGATGTACTCTTCATAATAGAGGACTTTTTCAAGAGCGCGGACGCTTAGATCGAGCAGGTTCCCGATACGCGACGGCATGGTCTTGAAAAACCAGATATGGGAAACCGGTGTCACAAGGTCGATGTGCCCCATCCGTTCACGCCGCACGCGGGCCTGAGTCACTTCCACGCCGCAACGGTCGCAAACGATCCCCTTGTGCTTGATGCGCTTGTACTTGCCGCAGGCGCACTCATAATCTTTCGTGGGACCAAAAATGCGTTCGCAAAAAAGCCCGTCTTTTTCAGGCTTCAAGGTCCGGTAGTTGATCGTCTCGGGTTTTTTAACCTCGCCGCGGGACCATTTACGAATGGACTCGGGGGACGCGATGCGGATCGAAACAGAATCAAAAGTATTTACGCTGTAGTTCATACTTTGAGTTTCTCCCTGGCTTCTTCCTGTTTGTCTTCCGCGGATTTTTCCTTGGTTTCGGCGTGCAGCAACTTGGCGCCTGCCGTGCGCTCGGGATCGATATCGAGCCCGAGAGCCTGAAGCTCCTTAACGAGAACGTTGAAAGATTCCGGCGTGCCCGCATGGAGCGCGGGTTCGCCTTTGACGATCGCCTCGTAGACACGCGTTCTGCCGACCACATCGTCGCTCTTTACGGTCAGGAGTTCCTGAAGGGTGAAAGCCGCGCCGTACGCCTCAAGCGCCCACACTTCCATCTCTCCAAAACGCTGCCCGCCGAACTGCGCCTTGCCGCCGAGCGGCTGCTGCGTCACGAGTGAATAGGGACCGATCGAACGTGCGTGGATCTTGTCATCCGCGAGATGCGCGAGCTTCAACATATAGATATAACCCACGGTGATTTTTTCATCGAACTTGTCGCCCGTGCGTCCGTCGAAAAGAACTGTCTTCCCGTCCTTGGGGACCCTCGCCTCTTTCATGACTTGACGGATCTCTTCCTCTGTGGCGCCGCTAAAGACAGGCGTTTCCACATGAAACCCGAGCGTTTTAGCCGCCCACCCTAGATGGGTCTCAAGGATCTGACCGACATTCATACGGGAAGGTACGCCAAGCGGATTTAGAATGATCTCTACCGGAGTTCCGTCCGCGAGGAACGGCATATCCTCTTCCGGAAGGACTTTTGCGATCACGCCCTTGTTCCCGTGACGACCGGCCATTTTATCGCCGACCGAGATCTTGCGTTTTGAACAAACATACACCACGACTTTTTTAATGACCCCCGGAGGAAGCTCGTCGCCTTTTCTCACGCGGTCGGTCTCGCGGGTCCGTTCGGCCACGAGTTCATCGATCTCGTCGCCCCAAACGCGGGCGATCTTTTTGATGTTTTCTTCAAGGTCCGGATCTTCGTCGATGCGCAAGGAATCCCAATCACAACCATCCAGTTTCTTGAGATCGCCCTTCGTGATCACACGCCCGCTTTTCATGAGCACTTCGCCCAAAACATCATCAAGCAGATCTTCGGAAAGCTTTCTCCCGACGATCATGTCCGAAATCTTGTGCAGACGCTCACGCTTCAGAAGATCAATGCGCTCGTTGAAGCGTTCCTTGATCTCATTGATGTCTTTATTTTCCTGACGCCGCTCTTCTTTGGTCTTGGCGGCTGATTCTTTGCGGGCGAACACCTTGACGTCCACTACAACGCCTTCGACGCCCGGAGGAACGGAAAGAGACGCATCGCGCACATCCCCGGCTTTTTCGCCGAAGATCGCGCGGAGAAGTTTTTCTTCGGGAGAAAGTTCGATCTCGGACTTCGGAGTGATCTTCCCGACCAGAATGTCGCCGGGCTTCACTTCTGCGCCGATACGGATCACGCCTTCTTTGTCGAGATCCTTCAACGCTTCTTCGCTTACGTTCGGAATATCGCAGGTGATCTCTTCGTTGCCGAGCTTCGTGTCCCGCGCCTCGATCTCGAACTCCTCGATGTGGAGCGAGGTATAAACATCTTCCTTGCAAAATTTCTCGCTGACGATGATGGCGTCTTCAAAGTTATAACCGCGCCATGGCATGAAGGCCACGAGCACGTTCCGGCCAAGCGCGAGCTCGCCGCCTTGCGTTGCCGCGCCATCCGCAAGGATATCTCCACGTTTCACCTTATCGCCGATCTCGACGAGAGGGCGCTGATTGATGCAGGTGCCGGCGTTGGACCGCTTGAATTTGCGGAGCTTGTAAACAAAGTCATCAATGACGATCTCGTCTGCCGAGACCGCTTTCACGGTCCCTCGGGATTTGGCTTGAACAACCGCTCCGGAGTCCTTCGCCACATGACGCTCCATCCCGGTCCCTACGAAAGGAGCTTCCGGAATCAGAAGAGGAACAGCCTGGCGCTGCATGTTGGAACCCATGAGGGCGCGGTTCGCGTCATCGTGTTCCAAGAACGGGATCAAGGCCGCCGCCACGCTCACAAGCTGGCGGGGCGACACATCCATATAGTCAATCTCTTCGGGCTTTTTCTTGGGGTAATCTTCACGGAAACGGCAAGAGATCGAGTCCGATGTGAAATGACCGCTCTTATCAAGCGGCGCATTCGCCTGCGCGATCACGTATTTATCCTCTTCATCCGCGGTAAGGTAATCGATCTGGTCCGTCACGCGACCCTTCACCACCTTACGATACGGACTCTCCAAGAACCCGATATCGTTGACGCGAGCGAATGTGCTGAGAGACGAGATCAAGCCGATATTCGGACCTTCCGGCGTTTCAATCGGACAAACACGGCCGTAATGGGAGGGATGCACGTCGCGAACTTCAAAACCCGCGCGTTCTCTTGAAAGACCTCCGGGACCGAGCGCGGAAAGACGGCGCTTGTGGGTCAGTTCCGCTAAAGGATTCGTCTGGTCCATAAACTGAGAAAGCTGGCTGCGTCCGAAGAAATCCTTGATCGCGGCGGAAATAAGCTTCGGGTTGATCAGGTTGTGCGGCATTGCGGCTTCCAAGTCATAAATAGACATGCGCTCCACGCAGGAGCGCTTCATGCGCGCGAGGCCCACGCGGAACTGGTTCTGCAAGAGCTCGCCCACGGAACGCACGCGGCGATTCCCAAGATGGTCAATGTCGTCGATGCTCACTTCTCCGGAACGGAGCTTGAGGAGCTTGCCGATCACTTTCATGACATCGTCGGGACGAAGCGTGGTGTTCTTTGTGTCGGCGGCGCTGGTGCCCAACCCAAGCTTCTTATTGAGCATGAAACGGCCGACATGGCCAAGGTCATAACGCTGAGGATCAAAAAAAAGTTTTTGGATGAGGTCTTTCGCGCTGGCTTCCGTCGGCGGATCGCCCGGGCGAACGCGGCGATAGATCGCAAGCTGCGCATCCTGGGAGTTACGGTAAGGATCCCGCTCAAGCGTGTTGATCAAAGAACGATCTTCCTTGGAAAGCTTGACGATCGAAAAGGTCGTCACATCATTGGAAAGAAAAGTTGAGAGCACTTCTTTAGTCAGTTTGGTCGTCGCGGCGGCGATCAACTCTTTGCTGGCCGGGTGAAAGACGTCTTCGGCGAGAATCTCGTCTTCGCAATTTTTCATTTTGGAGCGGTCAAATGCGCGGATCTTCTCGACCGGATAGAGCTCCTTACAAATATCATAGGTCGAAGAATAGCCGAGCGCCCTCAAAAGCGCGGTGGCGAGAATCTTGCGACGACGGTCAATGTAGGCATAAAGCACATCATTCGCGTCAGACTCGAACTCAAGCCACGCCCCGCGGTACGGGATAATGCGAACGCTGTACATTTTTTTGCCGCTCGGGTGGAGGCTTTCTTCAAGCGACATGCCCGGGGAACGGTGCAACTGGCTCACAATAACGCGCTCGGCGCCATTAATAATGAAGGTGCCGGTCTCCGTCATCAGCGGAAGTTCCCCGATATAAACTTCCTGTTCTTTGGCGATGCCCTTACGGACAAGACGGAGTTTCACCTTGAGGGGCGCGGCATAAGTCATGCTCCGCTTCTGGCATTCCGGAATGGAATACTTCGGCTTCCCAAGGGAGTAGCCCTGATATTCAAGCCTGCAGGTCCCATCAAAGCTTTCGATAGGAAAGCAGTCCGCAAACGCCTCCTCCAGCCCTTGGCTCTTACGCCGGCGGTTGGAACGGCCGCTTTGCAAGAATTCTTCATACGACTTGATCTGGATCTCGACCAAGTTCGGCAAATCCATGGTATCCTGGATCTTTGTGAAGCTTTTTCTCTTGATCAAAGGCAACATTATGAATTGTCCTCCTTAAGGACAGCGTTCCTGATTCGTCTGTTTTACCGGAATCCTACTTGATCTCGACCTTGGCGCCTTGAGCTTCCAGAACCTTCTTGATCTTTTCCGCTTCTTCTTTATTCACATCTTCCTTGATGGTCTTCGGAGCGCTTTCGACCAGGTCCTTGGCTTCTTTGAGTCCAAGGCTCGTGACCGTACGGATCTCTTTGATCACGTTGATCTTTTTGTCGCCCGCGCTGGCAAGAATGACCGTAAAACTTGTCTTCTCTTCCGCAGCAGCCGCACCGCCTGCCACAGCACCGCCCCCAGCCGCAATCGCCACGGGGGCCGCAGCCGCCGCGCTCACGCCGAACTTCACTTCGAGAGCCTTGACGAGCTCTGCGAGCTCCAGGACCGTCAACGTCTCGATCGAGGTAAGGATGCTTTGTAATTTTTCGGAAAGCTTCACTTCGGTTGCTTCTGTCATGGCTAATGCCTCCTTGATTGAATTTCCTTTATCAGGACATTCGTTGTTTCTGGCGTTCTTAAGATGCAGCGCCAGCAGCTGCTTTTTTCTTACGAACCTCTTCCAAAGCGACCACGAGATTGCGCGTGAGAGCTCCGAGGACATTCGCGAAACCCTGGATCGGAGAGTTCATGCGCAGCACCAACTGGGTCAGAAGCTCTTTGCGCGACGGAAGTTTCGCAAGCTGTTTGACAAAATCCTCGCCGTAGACCTGCCCTTCGAAGATGACCCCGGCGGGCTTCCATTTTTCATTGGTCTTGGCAAAATCAACGAGCTTTCTCGAGATCTCTTGCGGTTCTTTGTCCCCGAACGTGATCACCACGGAACCGCTCAAGTATTTCTCGGCGCCCGTCACGCTGAACTGCGCGAAGATCTTACGGGCCATCGCATGCTTGACCATCAGCGAGCGTCCCGAAACCTTTTCGAGACTCCGCCGCGCCTCCGAAATATCAAGGACCGAGATCCCGTTCAAATTAGAAATAAAAGCGTAAGGGCTCTTTTCGAACTCCCTCACGATCTCCTGGAACATTAATTTTTTTTCAAAAGAAGGCATGACTTAGAGCGCTCCCGTATTCAGTTTGAGACCGGGACCATGGGTCGTCGCGATATGGATCGCCCGGAAATATTCCCCTTTGCTCGTTGCAGGCTTGGAATCCTTCACGGCTTTAATGACAGTACGCGCGTTCTCTAAAAGCGCTTCCTCGCCGAAGGACAGCTTGCCACATACCGCATGCAATCCCGCGGTCTTATCACTTTTAAACTCAATGCGCCCGGCCTTCACCTCTTTGACCGCCCTGCCGACCTGGGGCGTCACGGTGCCGGTTTTCGGCGTCGGCATAAGACCTTTGGGCCCCAATACGCGTCCAAGCTTGCTGACCTCGCGCATCATATCGGGATGTGCGACCACTACGTCAAAATCAAGAAAACCATTTTTCACTTTTTCAACGAGCTCTTCCGCTCCGACAAAATCCGCCCCCGCCGTCTCGGCATCCCGGGCGCTCTCGCCCTTGGCGAAACAAAGCACCCGTAAAGACCGCCCGCTGCCATGCGGCAAGCTGACAGTGCCACGGACGTTCTCATCGCCCTGCTCGGCGCGAACCCCTAACTGGAAACTGAGTGAAATGGTCTCATCCGCTTTGCCTTTTTCGACCTTTTTTAGGATCTTGACGGCCTCGGGCAAAGAATACAGCTTCCCTTCTTCTACCAGACTCGCCCTTTTTTGATACCTCTTGCTGCGTTTCATCGTCTGTCCCGTTCTTACTTTGATTTTACGACTTCGATGCCCATGCTCCGGGCTGCGCCTTCCACGATACGGGCCGCGCTTTCGATCTTGGTCGTATTAAGGTCCACCATCTTTTTGCGTGCGATCTCGAGAACCTGATCGCGGGTGATCTTGCCGATGATCACACGACCGGGCTCTGAAGAAGCCTTCGCAAGACCCACGACTTTCTTGATCTCCGCCGCCACCGGCGGGGACTTGAGAATGAAGGTAAAAGATTTATCCTTGTAAACCGTTAACACCACCGGCAGGATCGTTCCCGGACGGTCTTTGGTGCGCTCATTGAATTGCTTGCAGAATTCCATGATGTTGACGCCATGCTGGCCGAGCGCGGGACCGATCGGCGGCGCGGGATTCGCTTGTCCTCCCGGGATCTGCAATTTAATTTTTGTTTTGATCTCTTTGGCCATTTTAGATCTTTTCTACTTGCCAGTATTCAAGTTCTACGGGTGTCGACCGGCCGAAGATCGTGACCATCACGCGCATCTTGCCGCGATCCGGATTGATCTGCTCGATCGTACCGTTAAAATTAGCGAAGGAACCCTCTTTGACCCGGACACTTTCACCCTCTTCAAATTCAACTTTCGGCTTAGGTTTCGTCTGCTTCTCTTCCTGCTCACGGATGATAGCGCCGACTTCCTTCTCCGTGAGCGGGATCGGGTTCTTTCCCGATCCGATAAACCCCGAGATCCCCGGAGTATTGCGGACCAGGTACCAGCTCTCATCGGTCAATTCCATTTTGACCAGAATGTAGCCGGGAAAAAACTTCCTTTCGCTAATCCTTTTTTTGCCGCCCTTGACCTCGCTGATCTTTTCCAACGGGATCAACACCTCGTGGATCAAATGCGAAAGCCCTGCGGTCTCCGCGTGACTGATCAAACTGGCGCGCGCCTTAGTTTCCACTCCCGTTTGCGTATGCACCACATACCACTTCGCGTCAGCCATAACTTTAACCGATCAACATCCGGAGAAGATTCGAAATACAAAAATCCACAAGAGCGATAAACCCGGAGGTGAAAAAAGTCGCCACAATGACCACAACGGCCGCCTGCCACAACTCATTCCAAGTAGGCCAAGTGACTTTCTTAAGCTCTTGCTGTGTCTCCCGGAAAAAATTCGCTGCCTTCTGCACCATTTCATCCTCGCGTTATATCAAGCTTCTAATTTCCCGCCAAAACGGCCCTGAAAAACAGGCCTGGCAGGACTCGAACCTGCAACATGCGGTTTTGGAGACCGCCGCTCTACCAATTGGAGCTACAGGCCTCTGTCCCGCGTGCTCCGAAAAAACTTATTTCTTCTCCCGGAAAAGGACGCGCTTGCGGCAACTCGGGCAGTATTTCTTCCGCTCGATCTTGTCCGGATTTTGCTTCTTGTTCTTCCGCGTCCAATAGGTCGACTTATGATCACAAGACGACACGAGGGAGATGATCTCTTGCATCGGAATAAAACCTTTTCCTTTGTCTTAAAAAAACCATGCAAAAAACATGGTTTCTAAATAATAATTTCGGCTTGTAAGACTTCTTACGGCGAAAATAAACGCCTTACAGCCAGCAGGGCTTCGCCAAAAATGCTAGACTTGGGCCGAACGAGATGTTACGCGATGATCTCGCTGACAACGCCGGCGCCGACCGTTCTTCCACCCTCGCGGATGGCGAATCGGAGCTCTTTTTCCATTGCGACCGGCATGATCAGTTCCGCTTCGATTGCGACGTTATCGCCCGGCATGACCATCTCAACGCCGGCCGGCAAAGTCACGATCCCCGTAACATCGGTGGTGCGGAAATAAAACTGAGGCCGATACCCTTTGAAGAACGGCGTGTGACGACCGCCCTCCTCCTTGCTCAACACATAGATCTGTGCTTTAAACTTTTTGTGAGGGGTGCAGGTGCCCGGCTTCGCGATCACCATGCCCCTTTCAATCTGATCTTTTTCAATGCCCCGCAAAAGCAATCCGACGTTATCACCGGCACGTGCGTCATCGAGAAGTTTACGGAACATCTCAACGCCCGTCACAGTCGTCTTCATCGCGCCTTCTTTGAGACCGATGATCTCGGCATCATCGCCGACCTTGACGAGACCGCGCTCTATACGGCCCGTTGCCACCGTTCCGCGGCCGGAAATAGAAAAAACGTCTTCCACCGGCATTAAAAACGGTTTTTCGATGTCACGCTTCGGCTCGGGGATGCTTTCATCCAACGCCTTGATGAGGTCCATGATGCACTTGTTTGCTTTCTCATCGGTGGGATTTTGAACGGCGGGAAGACTGGAACCGCGGATGATGGGGATCGTATCACCCGGAAACTCGTACTTCTTGAGAAGATCTCTGACTTCCATCTCTACGAGATCGAGAAGCTCTGTATCTTCGACAAGGTCGCACTTATTGAGGAACACCACGATGGCAGGAACGCCGACTTGACGGGCGAGCAGGATATGCTCACGGGTCTGAGGCATCGGTCCATCGACGGCAGAAACGACCAGGATAGCACCGTCCATCTGCGCGGCACCCGTGATCATATTCTTAATGTAATCCGCGTGGCCTGGGCAGTCTACGTGCGCATAATGGCGCTTTTCGGATTCATATTCGACGTGAGAAACAGCGATCGTCACGATCTTGGAATCGTCGCGGACCGTGCCGCCTTTTGCGATATCCGCATACTCACGGACAGTCGCCATTCCCTTCGCCGACAAAACCTTGGTCATCGCGCACGTCAGGGTTGTTTTGCCATGATCCACGTGTCCGATCGTTCCGACGTTCACGTGAGGCTTCGTACGTTTAAATTGTTCTTTTGCCATAGGAGTTCTCCCTTAATTGAAGTTTTATTTTCACATCCTAAGCTGGAGATGGGAATTGAACCCATGACCTCATCCTTACCAAGGATGTGCTCTACCAACTGAGCTACTCCAGCGCTTGACTTTGTTCAGCGCTTTCGATCGCTCGCCACAACATTTTTACTACAGCAAAAATAAAAAGCCCTTTTCCTTCACGAAAACCACACGCGTTTGAAGACAGAAATCACCTTACGCGGAGACAGCTCTCCTCTGAGGAAAGAGTGGACATTCTATTGAAAAAGAAAATCGTGTCAAGCTTTTTTAAAAAATCTTTTCCTGGCTTTTTAGGAAAACATTTCCCTTCTAAAGCGGAGGCTGAAAAACTCTGAAAGGAGCCTTCTGGATTCCGAGGAGTATTTACAACTTATTAATTTGAATGGGGTTGTGCAATCAGACGGACAAATTCTCACAGAGACGCCATGACCCGGCTAAAAAGACCACTCTTTTTGGCTCCGCCGGAAGAAGTTGGACGATTCTGAAATTTTTGGAATTGAGCTCGAAGATAATTAAAGCCCATTTTCTTTAAAACTTCTCCGACCAAGATCGCAATCACTTCCTGAGTTCCGCGAACATTGTAGTAGGTCGCTCCTTGGATCCCGGCCCGGTAGCGATTCTGTTTCAACGAGGGACCGCTCGTATCCAAATAGCTGATATCTCCGAGGGAGAAAATAAGTTCGTCGATTACTACTTCGGGTACGTATTTTTTTATTTTTGTTCGAACGGCTTCCTGCGAAGGTGAGGACCGCTCCTCATTGCTTTTTTGCAAAGGCTTCAGCTCCAGGATATTCAAACCTTTCTGTGCAACGTTCATGACCTGAAGCTCCTGAAGATTAATCCCTACGGTTTTGAGCCGGAAAACGCCTTCGGGAATTCCGGAAAGATCGATTGAAACGATCACGAGCGGGATATTCGCCATAGTCCCTCTCGGAAAGCTATAGGGATTCCCGATCTCGAGGCCTTGGACTTCAAAACCGGTATTCTTCCAATCCATTTTCACGTTGCGGATCGAAACGTCTGCGCCCAACTGATAGCTTAAAGAAAAAGTAAGGGCCTGCCGGATCACCCAGGTATGAAAAATGACTACGAAAATGAGAAGAAAAAAAGCGAATCGTATCAAGCCGAGAAGAAGTCTGAAAATTCCTTGGATCATAACGCTCCCTCTTTTACGTACGCTATTTGACCGAGACTTTACTTTATCGGCACGTTTTAGAAAAATCCATTAAAAATTAACTTGTGTCCGGAGCATCCCAAAAGGACCGCTTTGCGAAGACGCACGACATTGCACAAAATCCTTTTCACGGCACTCCGCACACTGTACGCCTTTCCTCACGAGTTTCCTTGCAAAGAAATATGATTTGCAAGATAATGTCGTCCGTTAGTTCCGTGGATAAGAACAACATAGCAAGCAGGGTGTGGACCCACCCCGGATCCCTTGGACACCATCAAGAAAGATCTTCGGAAGCTTTTTTGGATGCTCGGATTGGCGTTGACCCTGCCCATGGTCCTTCTGAGCGGTCCTTTTGCGGGTTACCTGATCAGCCAGTGGCTGATCGGGAAATGGGGCTGGGCCCCAGATACCACCTTGGTGCTGGTGCTTCTGGGACTCGCCGGTTCGGTCATCCAAACCGTGCGGATCCTGAGACTCCTCTATAAAGGAAGCGAGAAAAAAGATCTATGAACGTGACCGAACAGCATGTGACAGCCGCCGTGCAAGCCGTGGCACAAGTCCAAGAACAGGCCGCCGAAGAGCTTCCGAACTTCATTACGATCCTGGAACACTTTTTCCCGAAATCCCATTTTGTCCATTTTTTGTTCTCTTGGGAAAATCTCGTTTTTTCATTTTTGGTCCTGGGCTTCATCGCCATTCGATCGATCAGCGCAGCACGGAAAAAAGAATTCCTCCCCAAAGAGCTTCAGAACCGTTGGGAACTTGTCATGGAAGGCCTCGCTGAATTCGTCACCGGCATTCTCGGACCCCGGGGCATGGAGCATGTCCCCTTTCTCGGCACGATGTTCATTTATATTCTTCTTCAGAACTGGCTCGGGCTCATCCCCTTGATGAAATCACCAACCAGCGCGTGGAGCACCACGATCGCTTTGGCTCTCATCACCACGGCCTACATTCAATGGGTCGGCATCAAAGAGCATGGGGTCGCCAACTATATGAAGCACCTCGCCGGGAACCCCGTCGGGATCCTTGGATTTGCGTTGCTCCCGCTTATGCTCATTATTAATCTGAGCATCGAGTTCTTCGCGGTGCCCTTGAGTCTCTCCCTTCGTCTCTTCGCCAATGTTTCAAGCGAGGACAAACTGCTTTACAAATTCGCGGAACTCAATGCGATGTACTATTGGCTTCCGTTCTTTTTCCAGCTCTTCGCCAATATCCTCGTCATCCTCTTTAGTTTTATTCAAGCTTTTGTTTTTCTTTTGCTCTCGACCGTGTATATTTCACTGATTCTGCCGCACGAACACGACGAGACCCCTGATGCGGCATCCGAAAAAGTATCAAGCCCTGCTCATTCACACTCAACGTAAGGAGAACACCTATGGATTCACACGTCGCGTTAGGTTTTGCACTTCCGATCGGGCTCGCCATCACCGCGTTCGGATCGGCGCTGGGCCTCGGTAAAGCCGTCGCCTCCGCCATGGACGCCACGGGCCGCCAACCCGAAGCCTCCCAGAAGATCCTGGTCAACATGATGGCCGGATGCGCGTTGATCGAGGCGTTGACGCTCTATGTGCTGATCTTCGGCTTTGTGTTGATGGGAAAGATCTGAAGCAAGGACGTTTATGGAATTCTTTCAAGAGAACATCCATCTTGCCGAGGTGCTGGTCCAACTCGTCGCCTTTTTGATCGTGTTCTTCACGCTCAAAAAGTTCGCGTGGAAACCGCTTCTCGCCATTATCCGGTCCCGGCGTGAACGGTTCGAAAGCGAGTGGGGCGGGATCGAGAAGACCAAGCAAGAGGTCGCCGCGCTGCAAAAAGATTATCTCGCGCATCTTCAGAAGATTGAGGAAGAGGCCCGCGCCAAAATGCAGGAGGCCATCCAAGAGGGACGCCGCCTCGCACGTGAGATTCAGGAAAAAGCGCGCTTGGAATCCCAGGCCTCGTTCGAAAAAGCGAAGGGCCATATCGAACTGGAGGTCCAGAAAGCACGGCTCACGCTCCGCCAGGAGATCGCCGATCTTTCGATCCGTGTCGCGGAAAAGATCCTGGCAGAAAAGATGAACGCGGCCCAGCAAGAGAAAAAAGCCCTCGAGATCCTCGGGGAGCTTGAGAAAAAACTATGAATAACAACATCGCCGCAGGCCGTTATACCCGCGCTTTATTTGAGCTTGCGGAAAAAAATGGACAGCTTGCTGAAATCGACGCCGCTCTCCACGGACTCGCCGAGATCCTGGAAGCTCAGCCGAAGGTCCTGCTCCTGATGGAAAACCCCACGCTCACGAACCGGCAAAAATACGAGCTGGCGCTGGAAGCTCTTGCCGGGGAAAAAACGGGGCTACTGGAAAAGTTCCTTCGTGTTCTGATCGATAAAAAACGTTTCGCGCTTATTCCGGAAATTCAAAAGATCTTTCATGACGGTTTTGAGAAAAAACAAGGCACCCAGGAAGTGGAGCTGTTCTCCGCCGTACCCTTTTCTTCCAATGTCCTGGAAAAATTCAAAACGGCGCTTACAAAAAAACTCCATTCCCACGTCCGTCTGATCTCCAGGGTTGACCGCGGCATTCTGGGCGGATTCATCCTCCGCTTTTCCGGGAAGGAAATCGACTGCAGTTTCAGGAACCGTCTTGATGAGATCCGACAAAAACTTTTCAGCCCCGCCGAAGAAGGGATCGCCTAATGCTTAAACCCGAAGAAGTCACGCAAGCCATTCAAAAAGAGATCCAGAAATACGAAACAAAACTCGAGATGCAGTCGGTCGGTTATGTCCTGCAGGTGGGCGACGGGATCGCCCGCGTCTACGGCCTCGACGAGGTCATGGCAGGTGAGTTGGTCACCTTTCACGACGGAACAACGGGCCTGGTGCTCAATCTTGAACCGCATCACGTCGGCGTGGTCATTTTGGGCGAAGACCGTAATATTGAGGAAGGCGACCAGGTCAAACGTACGGGCAAGATCGCGCAAGTTCCGGTCGGGGAAGCTTTGAAAGGCCGCGTCATCAATCCGCTCGGAGAACCGCTCGACGGCAAAGGCCCGATCGTCGCGCAAAGAACGCGTCCGATCGAATCTCTTCCGCCTTCCGTGGTCCAGCGCCAACCGGTCAAAGAACCTTTGCAGACCGGTATCAAGTCCATCGACGCGATGATCCCCATCGGCCGCGGCCAGCGCGAACTCATCATTGGCGACCGCCAGACCGGAAAGACCGCCATTCTGATCGACACGATCCTCAATCAGAAGACAACGGACGTTCACTGCATCTATGTCGCGATCGGCCAGAAATTATCGAGCGTGGTGGCCCTTGCGGAAACTCTCGAAAAACGCGGCGCCATGGAATACACCACGATCGTGTCCGCCTCTTCCGACGACCCTGCTCCCCTTCAGTACCTCGCGCCTTATGCCGGCGCCGCAATCGGCGAGGAGTCCCTTTTTACCGGCAAACACGCTCTCGTGGTCTACGACGATCTTTCAAAACATGCGGTCGCCTACCGCCAGCTTTCGCTCCTCCTTCAAAGACCGCCGGGCCGCGAAGCGTATCCGGGCGACGTTTTTTACCTTCATTCGCGACTTCTCGAACGCGCAGCCAAATTGCGCGAAGACCTGGGAGGCGGCTCGCTCACCGCGCTTCCCGTGATCGAAACGCAGCTCGGCGATATTTCGGCTTATATCCCGACTAACGTCATTTCCATCACCGATGGGCAGATCTATCTGGAAAACGACCTTTTTTACGCGGGTGTGCGTCCGGCCATCAATGTCGGTCTTTCGGTTTCGCGGGTCGGCGGGAACGCGCAAACCAAAGCCATGAAACAGGTCGCGGGCACGCTGCGTCTCGCCCTCGCTCAATACCGCGAGCTCCAGGCTTTCGCCCAGCTCGCGACCGATCTGGATAAGGCCACGAAAGATCAGCTGACGCGCGGTGAACGGATGGTCGAGATCCTGAAACAGACCGACCTTCACCCGATGCCCCTGGAAAAACAGGTGGTCAGTATCTTTGCCGGCAACGAAGGTTTTCTTGATGACATCCCCGCGGGAAAAATCGGGAGTTTTGAAGAAGGTCTTCTGGATTTCGTCGATAAGAATTATCATGAAATTTTCATCGAGATCGCGGAGAAAAAGATCCTTTCGGATATTCTCAAGGAGAATCTGAGGCAGGCGATTCTCAAATTCAAACAAACCTTTCAATAAACAGGACCACGGCCACGATGTGCGTGGCTCATGAAACAGGACCCTATGTCAGGCCAGCTCAGAGCGTTAAAAAACAGGATCCGCGGTGTTGAGAGCACTCAAAAGATCACTAAGGCCATGGAAATGGTCGCCGCGGCGAAGCTCAAGCGTTTTCAAAAACTTCGCGAACAATCGACTCCCTATGTCCGGGCCCTGGAAGACATCCTGAATCGTTTGCTCGCCACGGACGTTCCTCTTCAGCATCCCCTGCTCGAAACACGCGAAGAAAACAACACGGCCCTCCTTGTGATTACATCCGACACGGGCCTTTGCGGTTCATACAATCAGAATCTTATCGAGGAAGCCAAGAAATTCTTGCGCAACAGCTCCGGGACTCCCCTTCTTATCGGGATCGGCAAGCACGGCGTGAACGCTCTTGCGCGCGCGGGTCACGAGTGGTACCGGGCTTTCACGGACACTAAGACCGCACAGCTCGAATCCGTCATCACACAAACAAGTTCTCTGGTGGGAACACTTTTCACGGAAAAAAAAGTGGACGCCGTCTACGCGGTCTACACCCCCTTCAAGGGAAAATCCGTTTATCAGGCCGTAACGGAGAAACTTCTTCCGTTCGCCCTCACCTTTTCCTCTCCCCCTGAGGGAGAGGGCACGAGTGAGGAAATCCAATACATTTTGGAACCAAGCCCCGAAGCCCTGTTCACGCGTCTTGTTCCCCTTGTTTTCGCGGCAAAAACAAGAATGATCTTTATCGAAGCCTTGATCTCGGAACAAATGGCGCGCATGAACGCCATGTACCAGGCCTCCGAGAATGCGAAAGAACTGATCGATACGCTTGTTCTCTTAAGGAACAAGGTCCGGCAGGCCGCTATCACCAAAGAACTTATTGAGATCGTTTCGGGCTCGAAAGCCCTAAAAACCGGGTAACGAGTAAAGGGGAACGTTGAACGAATCGTTCGGCGTTCCCTGAGGACCGTTTCCCGCCATGGAGGTTTTATGTCATCCGGTAAGGTCATTCAAGTCATGGGCCCCAGCGTCGATGTCGAATTCGAGATCGGTCATCTGCCGAAAATGCTGAACGCTCTCGAAGTAAAAATGAAAGACAGGACCCTGGTCCTGGAGGTCGCGCAGCACATCGGAGACAATATCGTCCGCGCGATCGCTCTTGCCTCGACCGACGGCCTTGTGCGCGGCATGAAGGTGGAGGACACCGGCGCTCCGATCTCCGTTCCCGTGGGCGAGCAGACCCTCGGCCGTATTTTTAATCTTCTTGGGCAGCCGATCGACGAGCAAGGGGCTGTCAAAGATCCGGCGAAGAAAAACAGCATCCATCATGCGCCGCCCTCTTTCGAAGAATTGCTTCCCGTTTCCGCAACGCTCGAGACCGGCATCAAGGTCATCGATCTTCTGGCCCCTTATCCGAAGGGCGGCAAGGTCGGCCTTTTCGGCGGCGCGGGCGTCGGAAAGACCGTGATCGTCATGGAGCTGATCCACGCGATCGCCAACGAGCACGGCGGCGTTTCGGTCTTCTGCGGTGTCGGGGAACGTACGCGTGAAGGCAATGACCTCTGGCTCGAGCTCAAAGAATCCGGCGTCATTAAAAAAACCGCGATGGTCTTCGGTCAGATGAACGAACCTCCCGGCGCGCGCCTGCGCGTGGCTTTGTCGGGCCTCACGATGGCGGAATATTTCCGCGATGAAGCGCACCAGGACGTCCTGCTTTTTATCGATAATATTTTCCGTTTCACGCAAGCGGGCTCCGAGGTCTCGGCCCTTTTGGGCCGCATGCCCTCCGCGGTCGGTTATCAACCGAACCTCGCGACCGAAATGGCCGCTTTGCAGGAACGCATCGCGTCCACAAAATCGGGTTCGATCACCTCGGTCCAGGCCATTTATGTTCCGGCCGACGACCTCACGGACCCCGCGCCGGCCACCGCGTTCTCGCATTTGGACGGCGTCACCGTGCTCTCGCGTCAGATCGTAGAGCAAGGTATTTTCCCGGCCGTGGACCCCCTCGCCTCCACTTCGCGCATGCTTGATCCTCGCATCGTCGGGCAGGAACATTACGACATCGCCCGTGAGGTCCAGCGCATTCTCCAGCGCTACAAGGACCTGAAGGACATCATTGCGATCCTGGGGATCAATGAGCTTTCGCCGGAAGATAAAGAGCTCGTGATGCGCGCGCGCAAGATCGAACGCTTTTTCTCACAGCCCTTTTTCGTCGCCGAGGCGTTCACAGGACGCAAGGGCCGTTATGTTCACCTGAAGGACACCATCACCAGTTTTAAAAAGATCCTTACCGGTGAAATGGATCATATTCCCGAGCAGTGTTTTTACATGGCAGGCGGTATCGAGGATGTCATGGAAGCCTACGAAAAAGTAAAGGTTACTGCCTAAAATGGCCGCATCCTATTCGCTGAAGATCATCACGCCGCAAGGGATCGCCTATGAAGGGACGGTTTTTCACACGCTTCTCCCCACGGAGAACGGCTTTGTCGGCGTGCTGGCCCATCATGCGCCGTATCTGGTATCTTCCAGGGGAGGAAAAATGGCGGCCAAGGAAAGTATCGGACTTCAGAAAGACTTCCGGGTAGGCCCTGGATTTTTCGAGGTCAATCACGACCAGGCCGTGTTCCTCACTGCGACTTTCGTTGAGGAAAAGTAATTAAAAGAATAACCCCATCATCAAAAGCGCCAGGCCCACGGCTGCGGAACTGAGCGCCACCACGCGGAATGCAAGCGGCTCCTCCGCGAGCGCCCTCAGGAATTCCCGGGACTTCTTATAAAGAAAGACCATCGGCACAACCTTTGCCAGCCCGAGACTCATCACCAGGGTCACCACGAAATTCTCCATGCTTACGGCCTTCACAAATTCCACCCAGGTCCATAATACAAGGGCTAACACAATCGTCCCAACGACCGGCACCCAGCGGGGGCGGACTTCGGGATAAAATTTCAGGGTGAGTTGCTTCAAACTTTCTACGGAAAAAGCCGCCCACACACACCCGAGGACCATCCACGCGCCCAGCGCTATGCTTAAAATTTTAAAGTAGGTCATTAAGTCTCCTTTTCAAAAGATCGGGAAATGTAGAATCGCAGAGCACAAGCGTTCATCGTTCCCTTTTCTCCGCGCCTTTTCCAAGGCGTTTGCGTCCTTCTATGATGAGTGCGACGCCGGCGAGAAAGAACGAGAGGAACCCCAGGAACGAAAAAACCATGTTCGGCAAGGTCCCGGCCCAAAATGCGCATCCGATAAATATGAACCCTGGAAGGAAGTATTTCCAAAGATAATTTTTCATAACGAGGGTTATTCTCGCAGAACTTATACCTCACCGCAAGCAGGACGACTGAAAGCAGCTACGGCATATGGAGCTTTCTTGATTTTGACGGCGATCCAAAGTACCATCTTTGCCTAAGATTTTGTTTTATAATGGTGGCGAGGATGGCCCCCATTTCAGATCCTCTGAAATGGATAGACATTGGGACCCTCTCGGCATAACGCGCTTTCCATAACGGAGATGAGGGATGACTGAGGTCTTGTTGGACGCTTTCAAAGATACGCTCGGGATGCTGCCGTGGCTTTTGGCGATTTATATCGCTCTCGAGATCCTGGAGAACCGGTCCGAATCTTTCATCGGAGAGAAGATCAGCCACCGGATGGGCGCGGCGCCTCTTTTGGGCGCGCTCTTCGGCTGTATCCCCCAATGTGGTTTCTCGGTCATTGCGGCCACGCTTTATGCGCGCAGATGTATCTCGCGGGGGACACTTCTCGCCGTTTTTATTTCAACCTCGGATGAAGCGGTCCCGATCATCCTCGCCCAGCATGAAAAAGCGTCTCTCGTCCTTTGGCTTCTGCTCGTCAAAGTGGTCCTTGCGACCATCGCCGGATATACGATTGATCTTATTTTTAAAAAAGACGCTTCCCAGGAACCGCATTCGTCGCACCCTCCCATCATCCCCCAAGGAGGGCATCGGCACTGCGACTGCCATGCCCACGGCCGGGAGATCCCCCGTTGGAAAACGTTTTTTCTTTTTCCTTTGAAGCATACTCTGAAAGTTTTATTTTTCATTTTTGCGGTTTCGCTTGCGATCGGTTTTCTCGTTGAAAGATCCGGGGAAGCGGGCCTGGAGCGCGTCTTTTTCGCGGGCACTTTTTTTCAGCCTCTGCTTGCCGTTCTCGTCGGACTGATCCCGAATTGCGCGGCCTCAGTCGCGATCGCCGAGGTCTATCTTAAAGGCGGCATCACCTTCGGGTCCGCGATCGCGGGACTTTCGGCAAGCGGCGGTCTGGGCCTCTTGGTCCTCCTTAAAGAGAACAAAGACCGCAAAGAGAACGCCCTCATCATCGGCCTCCTCGTCCTCATAAGCCTCACTGCCGGGATCCTGTTGAATCTTTTTCTTTAATCCCTTTCCCGTTCATTCCGTTTACGTTACAATTTCCTCTGTCAATCATCTTTTAAAGGAGGATTTATGGACTGGAAAATCTTTTTGGCTACCTTAAGTGCCATTTTTTTCGCAGAACTTGCGGACAAAACCCAGCTCGTGGGGATCACCATGGCTTCCAAGACCGGAAAACCTCTTTCTGTGTTCCTGGGTTCGATCGCAGGCTATGCGCTTGTGACGCTCATCTCGGTCGTACTCGGAACTCTCCTGGCGAAATACGTCAAGCCCGAGTTCATACGTTATGGCGGCGCGACGGCGTTCGTGGTCATCGGGATGTTGATGTTCTTCAATAAACTGTAACGTCTGAAAGGACGTCATCCCCGAAAGGCTTGATCGGGGATCCATCCAACCAAGCTAGATTCCCGCTTTCGCGGGAATGACAAACATAAAAAGGAGTGTTCCATGGCCAAGAAAGCGAAAAAAGCGGCAAAGAAAAAGACCAAAAAAGCGGCGAAAAGATCCGGTTGCTGCTGCTGTTAACGCATTCTTAAGCTGCGAGGTTGGATCCTTTCGACCTCGCAGCTTGAAATGTTCTTCATCCGGCTCAATGACAAACTCTCCTTTCACGCAATGCCCGGTCCTTTTTGAGGACGCGGACCTGCTTGTCATCAACAAACCCGAAGGGGTCCTCTCGCACCCGAATCCCGGGACCAAAAGTCCTGCCGCCGCTTTCGAAGGTCCTTATGATCTAGGGGCCCGTCGGTTCCAAACGCCACAAGGCCCCGTATGGCTGATCCATCGCCTGGATCAGGACACTTCCGGAGTGCTTCTCGCCGCAAAGAACAAGAAAAGCGCCGCGGCCTGCCGGAACGCTTTTGAAAAAAGAGAGGTGAAGAAAAATTACGTCGCCCTTGTTTCAAGACGGCCGATGCCGCCCCACGGAATATGGCGCGACACGCTCATGGAACAAAGGGGCTCCGGCGGCGTCCGTTCGGCGATCAATTTCTCGGGGAAACCCAATGCTTTTTTGAATTACAAAATGAAGGAATGTTTTCCGAAATTCAATCTGTCGCTTCTGGAGATCGAACTTTTGACCGGAAAAACACATCAGATCCGCGTGCAGTCGGCCTATCGCGGCCACCCCGTGGCGGGCGACCGGATCTACGGGAATTTTACTCTGAATAAGGAACTGCGGCAGGCCCTCGATCTTCGCCGGATGTTCCTTCACGCCTGGCGGCTGGTTTTCCCGCACCCCACAAGCGGAAAACTGCTCACGGTCGAATCCCCGCTCCCTGAGGACCTTGAGGACTGCCTTCTCAGGGCCTCTTCCTCGAAGCGATGAAGGTCCTGCTTTTACAGCCTCCGGTCCAGGATTTCTATCATACCGACATCCGCCTTCAACCGATCGGTCTGGCCTATCTTAAGGCCGCCGCCCAAAAACACCTTCCCGAAGCACGGATCATGATCAGGGACTTTCACCACGGTTGGGGCCGCAGAACGATTGCGCTTCCGCGGGAGCTCGCCTACTTAAAAGATTATTATTCCAAAGATGATAAAAGCCCGTTCTCGACCTTTCATCATTACTATCATTTTGGAGCGGACTTTGACACGATCGCCTTGGAGGTCGCAAAAGCGAAACCCGATCTCGTGGGTATCGCTGCCCTTTTCGCCCCTTATCACCGCGAGGTCCTGCGCTGTGCCGAGGCGATCAAGAAACGCTGCCGGGTCCCCATCTTGCTTGGGGGTTCTCAAATTTCATCCATGCCGGAACACATGCTTTCACATCCGGCGGTCGATTTCGTGATCCGGGGGGAAGGCGAAAAGCCGTTCGTGGAGCTCCTCAAAGCTTTGCAAGGCAACGGAGACCTCAGGCATGTTCCGAACCTGGGATATAAAAAACGAGGAAGGCTAATCCTGAATCCGCGAAAAGAAAACTACCCCGTCGAAACCCTTCCCTTTCCCGATCTTTCCGGTCTCCCCCAAGATCATTATCTTTTTGAAAAGAGGCCCCTCTGCTTCATCATCACCTCCCGCGGCTGTTCTTACCGTTGCGCCTTTTGTTCGGTCCATAAGACGTTCGGTCATAAATGCCGCCGGCGTTCCGCAGGAAATATCCTCGCCGAGATCAGACAACGTTATGCCGAAGGTTACCGCGTCTTTGATTTTGAGGACGACAACCTCACGTTCGACCGGAAGGAAATGAAGGAGCTTTGCGAACAATTGATCCGGACATTCCCCAAAAAAGACATCCAACTGCTCGCCATGAACGGAGTCTGCTACTGGACGCTGGATCGTCCTATTCTCAAGCTCATGCGGCGGGCCGGGTTCACGCATTTAAACCTTTCACTCGTAAGCACAAACACAGGTCTGCTTAAGAAGGTCCAACGGCCCGGCCCGCTCAAAAAATACCGCGAAATCATCCGTCATGCGACAGCGCTTGATTTTAAGATCGTCGCTTACCAGATCCTCGGACTCCCGGGGGATACGCTCGCTTCCATGATGGAAACCCTTCTCTGTAACGCCAAACTTCCGGTACTCCTGGGGGCCTCCCCTTTCTATCTGGTCCCTCATTCCCCCATCGCCCGGCACTTCGACGAGCCTTCCGAAACAGATATTTATAAGGCGCGCCTCACGGCCATGGCGATCGAGACGAAGGATTTTAAACGGGAGGACCTTTACACTCTTCTCATCACGACCCGCATCCTGAACTTCCTGAAAGGCCTCTCCTTCCGCGCGAAAAAGATCCCTCTTTCCAAGGCGCTCGTGATCGCAGAGAAACAAGACATACGATCGGCCCTGGGCGCTCAGCTCTTACGAAAACTTTTGAAGGAAAAGGTTCTTTACGCCGCGACTTCGAAAGGCTTGGAACCTCTTCCGCGCTTTAAATCCGAACTATTTTTCCAATTATGGCGGAAACTTGATACCATTAAAATGCAAGATCACAAAACCATCCAGATCAGGGAGGTGAAGCCATGCTGATCAAAGCCATTATTTGTATTCTTTTATGCTTGTCCGCCGGAGGGATCGGTTCGACATTCACCGCGTCCGCGATCCCCGAATGGTACGCGACGCTGAGCAAGCCTTCTTTCTCCCCGCCCAACTGGCTCTTTGCTCCTGTCTGGACGCTTCTTTATATCCTGATGGGCCTTGCGGCCGCGCTTGTCTGGCAAAAGGGCCTCTCCCTCCCCCGGGTCCGTACCGCTCTCGTGATCTTCCTGGTCCAGCTCATCCTCAACATGGTCTGGTCGGTCTTTTTCTTCGGGCTCCGATCGCCTCTCTACGGACTCGTAGATATTCTGTTCCTTTGGGCCGCGATCTTGGTTACAATAGCGCAATTTTCCAGGGTCTCGATCACGGCTGCCACGTTACTCATTCCCTACATTCTTTGGGTAACCTTCGCAAGCGGTCTCAATCTCGGAATACTTTTACTGAACCGATAATGCAAGCTATGAGGACTGAGTTCTGAGCCCTGAGTAAATGCCAAAGCTTTTACTCGAGCCTCAGAGCCCACAACTCAGAACGGGAGCATTTTCATGGAATGGTTGCATGAATTTTTCTCGAAGCTCTATCACTTTGAAGATCTGATACGCTGGGGAGGCTACCTTGTCCTGGTGATCATCATCTACGCGGAAACGGGGCTTCTTGCCGGCTTTTTCCTTCCGGGTGACTCACTGCTTGTCACGGCCGGCCTCTTCGCAGCGGTGGAGGGCGCTCTCAAGATCGAGATCCTTATTCCCCTGCTTGCCGTAGCCGCCATCGCCGGCGATAACACCGGCTACTGGCTCGGGTATCATTTCGGCCCCAAGCTCTTCAGCCGCACCGATTCTTTTTTCTTTCACAAAGACCACCTCGTTCGAACGCAGAAATTTTATGACCGGTACGGCGCAAAGACGATCATTCTGGCCCGATTCGTTCCGATCGTCCGCACCTTCGCCCCGACCGTGGCCGGCGTCGGCCGCATGCCTTACAGGAAATTCCTGGCTTACAGCATAGGCGGCGGGCTTGGCTGGATCGCCAGCATGACGCTCCTGGGGTTTACGCTCGGCCGTTCGATCCCGAATATCGAAAAGAAAGTCCATTGGGTCATCTTGGTCGTGATTGTCCTCTCTTTTTTGCCGATCCTCAAAGAATGGTTGCACTCGAGGAAAAAACCTCAGCCATGAGGGCCATAGCGCTATTGGTGGTTTCCAATATTTTTATGACGGCGGCGTGGTACGGACATTTGCGCTTTAAGAGCACGACCCTCTGGAAAGTCATTATCATCAGCTGGCTAATCGCTTTTGTGGAATATTGTTTCCAGGTCCCCGCGAACAGGATCGGGTCTTACCAGTTTTCGACGGCCCAGCTCAAGACGATCCAGGAAGTGATCACGCTGGTGGTGTTCTGCGGTTTTTCTGTTCTTTATCTCAAAGAAGAACTAAAATGGAACTATCTGGTAGGTTTTGGCTTTATGGTCATTGCCGTTTTCTTTGTCTTCAAAAAGTGGTAGCCCCGGTAAAACCCATTTAAAAACAACGGAAAATCGTAACAAACTTGAAAGGTCTTTATGGCTCTGAAAGAAACTTATGAAAAGCAGGGCGAGTTCCTTTTTCGCGGCAGAAGTTATCTTCCTCTTTGGGTAGCGCCTCTTGTGGTGGCCGCGCTTCTGGATCCCCAATACACCCATCCTCTTTTCAGCGGATTTGCCGGAAGTCTTTGGAAGACGATCTGCATCCTCATCTCGTTCACGGGGTTGGGCATTCGTTGTCTTGTGGCGGGTTATGTCCCGCTCGGGACTTCGGGACGCAACACCGAGAGGCAGGTCGCGTTAAGCCTGAACACCAAGGGGCTCTATTCGATGGTCCGAAACCCTCTTTATCTTGGGAACTTCCTCATCATCCTGGGACTTCTGCTCTTCGCCCAAGTCTGGTGGTTCACCCTCGCGGGAGTCGCTATTTTTTGGATCTTTTATGAACGCATTATTTTCACGGAAGAGGAATTCCTCCGCCAGAAATTCGGCGCCACGTTCGTGGAATGGTCCCTGAAGACACCCGTCTTCATCCCGAAATTCTCGAGCTGGCAAAAACCGGAGCTTCCTTACGCGTGGAAGATCGTCCTTCGCCGCGAACATTCGACCCAGTTCGGTATGGTCTCCGCCCTGACGGTGCTCGGGATCGCCTCCGACCTTTTCACGAAATCCGATCACAGAATCGCTTCCTTTTGGTGGATCTTCTGGGGCGCTTCCCTCACGATCTATCTCGTGCTCCGTTTCTTGAAGAAAAAAACAAGCCTTCTTAATATCGAGGGCCGTTAAACTTTCTCGAGGTGACCCATGAAAAAATCACTCGGCGCCAAAACGCTTCTTTTCCCTACCCCCGTCCTCATTGTCGGTTCGTATGATGCAAAAGGCGTTCCCAATGCCATGAACGCGGCGTGGGGCGGCATCGCTTGCTCGGAACCACCCTGTGTCACGATCTCGGTGCGGGACCACCGGAAGACCTATGAGAATATCATGGTGAAAAAGGCCTTTACGGTGAATATCCCTTCCGATAAATACATGAAAGAGGCGGATTATTTCGGGATCGTTTCCGGCAAGACCGAGGACAAATTCAAGGCCACGGGACTTACGCCCGTCAAAAGCGACCTTGTGGACGCTCCCTACATCAAGGAATTCCCTCTCGTATTGGAATGCACCCTTAAAGAAACCCACAAACTCGGCGCTCATACGCAGTTCATCGGCGAGATCAAAGACGTCAAGGCGGAAGAGTCGTCCCTCAACACGAAGGGCTTTCCGGACCCCGAAAAAATGAAGGGCTTCATGTTTGATCCGGCCACGAGCGCCTATTACGCGACCGGAAAATTTATCGGTCAGGCCTTCGCGGTCGGTAAAAAAAAGTAACCGAGGGGATCTTTCGTGACCAAGTGGATCGGGTTGGCGGCAGGCGGCATCCTTGGAACCTTTGCCCGTTACTTTCTCTCGGGAGCCGCGCATCGTATCTTCGGAGCTACATTCCCTTTCGGAACCTTGGCGGTCAATCTAGTAGGCTGTTTTGCGATCGGATTCCTTGCCGTACTTGCAGAAGAAAAATTCCTTCTCGGTCCTACCGCCCGCGTCTTCCTCATGATCGGCTTTTGCGGCGCCTTCACGACTTTTTCGAGTTTTATCCTTGAGACTTCGAACCTCACCAAAGACGGCGAAAACCTTTACGCTATTCTGAATATCGCTTTGAGCGTAATTCTTGGCTTTTTGGTCTTTCGCCTGGGTGTGATGCTCGCGCGATGGATCTGATCTAAACCGGAGGCATTTATGAAAATACCTGAGGACGGAAAACTCTTAAGGGTTTTTATCGGCGAGGCGGACCAATGGCGGGACCGGCCGCTTTATGAGGCGATCGTGCTTTTGGCTAAAAAGGAAGGCATGGCGGGAGCCACGGCGATTAAAGGTTTTATGGGATTCGGCTGCAAAAGCCACCTGCATACAACGAAGATCCTCCGGCTTTCCGAAGACCTTCCCATTGTGATCGAGATCGTAGATAGTGAGGAGAAAATCGCGAAATTCCTTCCGCTCCTGGATCCCATGGTCAAGGAAGGCCTGGTCACTCTCGAAAGAGCCAACGTGCTTCTCTACCGCGCGGATTGACCGTCCCAATACCAATCAATCACAGTGAGCTGTGATTGGGGCGGCCCTGGCGACCGTAAATTAAAATGAAACTATGAGCCAGGGGCCCCGGAGCGTTGGGCGAGACTCCGACGGATGGACTCCCGGAGAGAATAAAGGCAACCGCAATAATTTTGGCGGTAAAAATTTTCTTCCTGGGCGATCCGCTGCATCTGTTCCTGTCCTCCGTAAAGTCGCCAGTTGTGGCCCCAATAAATAATTCCCGGAAATAAAGAAGCGGCGCGCTTTCCCGCATGGTTCACCTGTTCAAGATCCTTCCAGCGAGAAATGCCGAGGCTTGTCGCGAAGACTTTGAAACCGTTTCCCGCCGCATAAGCCGCGGTTTTCCCAAGACGCATTTCAAAGCAAACGGTGCAACGTTTCCCCCGCTCAACGTCTTCCTCGTGACCTTGCACGGCCTGAAGCCATCCGTCGATCTCGTAGTCCGCGTCCACAAAAGGAACTTTGATCTTTTGAATGTAGCGAAGGACTTCTCTCTTGCGGTGCTCGTATTCCTCTTTGGGATAGATATTGGGGTTATAAAAATAGACCGTAGGCTCAATCCCGGCTTCGATCATCCTCTGGAGGATCGAACAAGAGCAAGGAGCGCAGCACGAGTGGAGCAGGATCTTTTTTTCGTTATTAGGAATTTGGAGATTAGAAAGACTCGTCATAAGAGGCGCTTTGAAAATAAAAAATTACAGGATCCCAACAAGAGAAATAGCTTCATCGATCAACATAACGGGGATATCCTCGCGAACCACGTAGAGGTACCGCTTATCCGCGCGGATAAGTCCGCTGTCGATCTTTTGAACGACCACGGACCCTCCCCGGTTCCTAAGATCATGTCTTTCGATCTTTTGATTGATCTTTTCGATCAGAGACGCGTCCGCAACCGCCAGGTCCTGTTTGGTCTCGGGGCAACACAGAATGGAAAGTAATTCGCCGGATAACATGGCGGCATTATACAGAAAAAGGAACTCTGGGGGAACGGGAAACGACTGGGCTTAACGTTCGACGTTTCCCGCTGGCCTCTTTCCGTTCTTTAAACGTTATCCTCGTCGGCAGACCCGGGATCGACGGGGGTGGCTTCGGCATAATCGCCGGCGGGATTCGGAAGAAGGATCTCCCGGGGCTTGGCGCCGTCCTGGGGACCGATCACGCCGGCGGCCTCCAGCTGATCGACCACGCGCGCCGCGCGTGAATACCCGAGCCTTAAACGTCTTTGTAAATAGGAGGTCGAAGCCTGCCGTGTGGTAAGGACAATGCGTTTCGCCTCATCGAACATATCGTCTTTTTCTCCGCCCCCCCCGGGCATCGCGGTGTTCTGCGCGGCAGCGATTTCGTTGTGATATTCCGGTTTCCCCTGCTGGGCCGAAAAAGCGACAATGCGGTTAATCTCCTCGTCTTCAATAAGCGGCGCCTGCCCCCGGATCATATTGTCGCTGCCGGGCTGTATGAAAAGCATGTCCCCGCGACCCAATAATTTATCGGCCCCTTTGTTATCGAGGATCGTCCTGGAGTCTACGACGGAAGCCACCTTGAACGCAACGCGGGCCGGAAAATTCGCTTTGATGACACCTGTGATCACGTCGACGGAGGGCCGCTGCGTCGCGAGGATCAAATGGATCCCGACTGCGCGGGAAAGTTGTGCGAGCCGCGTGATGGCAGTCTCCACCTTTTCCTGCGCCACAAGCATAAGGTCCGCAAGCTCGTCAATGATGACCACGATGTAAGGGATCGAGACCGGGACCACATTCTCGGAATCGCCTGCCGCTTCAACTTCCTTCACGCCCTCTTCGGAAAGCTCGCGGGTGTTGAACCCCACGATATTCCTCACGCCGACCGTGGCAAAAAGACGGTATCGCTTTTCCATTTCCATTACGACCCAATTGAGCGTATTCGCCGCCTTGCGCACATCGGTCACCACCGGAGAGAGCATGTGCGGGATCTTGTTGTAAACGGCAAGTTCCACCATTTTCGGGTCCACCATGACCAGCTTGAGCTGAGAAGGCGTACAGTGGTAGAGAAACCCGGCGATAATCGAATTGATGCAAACGGTCTTGCCGCTCCCCGTCGTCCCCGCGATCAGGATGTGGGGCATAGCGGCCAGGTCCGCGATCATCGGCCTTCCGCTCGTATCTTTCCCGAGGATCAAAGGCAGCATGCATTTCTGCGAGCGGAAATCGGGATTTTCGATCATCTCGCGCACCAGGATCGGACGCGACACGGAATTCGGGACCTCAATGCCGATCGTCTGCTTCCCGGGGATCGGAATGATCATCCGGATGCTGGTCGCTCTGAGCGCCATGGAGATATCGTCTTCATAGGCCGCGATCGAATTTGCGCGAACACCGGGCGCCGGAAGGATCTCGTAGAGCGTGATCTTCGGCCCTTGTTCCACTTCGACCACTTTCACTTCAATTTCAAATTCGGCAAGCGTCGCTTCAATGGCCTTGGAATTGGCCTCGAGATCGTCCCCTCCGCCGATCACATCTTCCCTCGGTCTTTTCAAGAGATCCACGGGAGGAAATTGATAGTTCGCGTCCGCCTTGATCTGCGAGCCGATCACGCCCTTAAAAGAAGCCTCGTCTCCGGACCCGGGTGAGGGCTCTTTTCCCTTAGCGGACGCTTCCATCTTCGCCGGCACAGGCGGAGACGCCGGCTTTTTAGCAGGTTCCTTCGTATCTTCTTTGAGCTTCTTTTCGACTTTTGCCTTATCCTCGGTCATACCCGCCGTAGGCTGATAAGTTTTGATCTTGAGAGGAATGTCAGGAATCCGCGGGACCGGTTTTTCCTTTTCTCTTTCTTTTTCCTTCTCCCTCGACCTGAACTCCCTGAGTTGCTTTTCCTGTTCCTTTTTCAAAAGAGCGGCATTCCCGTTCTTTTTAGGACCGCGATGAAACCGTTCGGCAACGCTTCCAAAAAACATTTGGCATTTTTCAATGATCGCGCGGAACAAAGGATAGAGGAGAAAATCGGTCGCCAGAAGAAGCGAGAGGAGAAGCGCGGAACCGGCTAAAATGTAGCTTCCGAGACGTCCGAAATAGCGCAATAGATGGTTCCCGGCCACATACCCGAACGCGCCGCCATAGGTAAAGCGTTGTTGGGGTCCTACCGTGATCGTGACGATCGTCGCGATCGAGAGAAGGGCGATGGCAAGTCCGACGAATTTAAAAAGCTTACGCTCCGGGACCTTTTGGAGAAAAAAACATTCCGCCCAGAGCAAAAAAACGAACGGGATCACGAAGGCGCTGATGCCAAAGACGAGAAAAAGCCCGAAGGCAAGGTAGGCGCCAAAAACGCCCGCGTAATTCGCAACGGGGAACGTCGGATGGGAGGAATAGAATGCGATGTCCTCGGCGCGGTAGAAAAAGAGGCTCGCGAAAGTGAAGAGCCCCAGTAAAAGAAAAAACACGCCCCAAATTTCGTTGACTCTTTCTTTTTTCATAAGGTATGAAACCGGATTATGAACGATTGCCGTTCCGTTTTGTCATTCCCGCGAAAGCGGAAATCCAGAAACGTGGATCCCCTCTAAAAACATGCGGGGATGACATTGCTACAAGCGTAGTCGCCCAGCGTTTAATGGCCGGTATGACCGAAACCGCCGGCACCCCGGCGCGTTCCGTCGAGATTATCGACTACCTCGAGCTTCGCCTTAACTACTTCAGCGAGGACCATTTGGGCGATCCGCATGCCGCGCGTCACGGTGAAAGCTTCTTTCGCGTGATTGATCAAAATGACCTGGATCTCGCCACGATAGTCGGAGTCGATCGTCCCGGGGGTATTGAGGAGAGTGATCCCGTGTTTGATCGCAAGGCCGCTTCGGGGACGGATCTGGGCCTCAAGATGTTTGGGGAGGGCGATAAGAATACCCGTGGGAACGAGGACCCGCTCCCCCGGATAAAGGATGATAGGCTCTTGGCAGGCCGCTAAAAGATCAACGCCACTCGCGCCTTCGGTCTGGTACTTCGGGAGAGGAAGCCCTTCGAAATGAGGTAAGGTTTTAATTTCGACCTTGATTTCTTTCATAAGACTTTCAAATTAAAGGGGACAGGCAATCAATGGATGCCTGTCCCCTTTTACTGTGACCCCTTAAATCCTACCGGCGAGGCCGGCCTCTTCCGCCGCGATCATCACGATCGCGTCTGGGAGGCAGCGCTTCGACAACCGTTCTTTGGTCTTCGGGAAGTATCGGTAAAGGTTCCGGCATTGCCTGCTTGATGCTCAGGCTCACCTTGCCCCGTTCATCGATGCTGAGAACTTTTACTTTTACTTTATCGCCCACGCGGAGATAATCTCCGGCACTTTTGACGAATCCTTCGGTGATCTCGGAAACATGGCAAAGCCCGTCTTTCCCGGGCAGGATTTCACAAAATGCGCCGAACGGCATGAGTTTCTGGACCGTGCTTTCGTAGATCTTGCCGATCTCGGCGTCTTCCGTAACAGCCTGAACGCGCGCGATGGCGGCCTGCGAAGACTCACTGCTTATTGCGGCAATAAAAACGCGGCCGTCATCTTCAATGTCGATCTTGGCCCCGGTCTCTTCGACGATCTTCCGGATATTCTTGCCGCCGGGACCGATCAACATGCCGATCTTTTCAGGATCGATCTTGAGGGTCGTAATACGCGGCGCAAATTCGGAAAGTTCTTTCGGCGTTTTGATGCAAGCCGCGATCATGTCCAGGATCTTAAAGCGCGCCTGTTTGGCCTGATCAAACGCTTCCTTGAGCTGGGGCTCCGTAATGCCGTCGATCTTCATGTCCATCTGAAGCGCCGTAAGTCCTTCGCGAGTTCCCGCGGCTTTGAGATCCATGTCTCCCAAATGATCTTCAATCCCGGCAATATCCGTCAGAACCTTCCAGCGGGTTTTGTCCGTCACGAGTCCGATCGCAATGCCGGCGACCGGCGCCTTGATCGGCACCCCGGCATCCATAAGCGCGAGCGTTCCGCCGCAAACCGTGGCCATGGAACTCGAACCGTTGGATTCCATAATCTCGGAAACAAGGCGGATGGTATAGGGAAAATCTTCCTGGGACGGAAGAATGGGTTCGAGCGCCCGCGACGCGAGCGCCCCGTGACCGATCTCACGGCGACCTGTTCCGCGGTTAGGCCCGACCTCGCCCACGCTGTAATGCGGGAAATTATAGTGGAGCATGAAACGCTTGAAGCTCTCTTTTTCCAAAGAATCAACCCGCTGTTCGTCATCGCCCGTGCCGAGCGTGGTCACGCTCAAACTCTGGGTCTGGCCGCGCGTAAAAAGCGAAGACCCGTGGGTCCTCGGCAAAATGCCGATATCACAGGTGATCGGACGAATATCGCGTTCCCCGCGTCCGTCCGGACGTTTCCCGGTGGAAAGAACAAAATCACGGATCTTTTCGTGCTCAAGCCGCGCGAAGGCGATCTTCACGAGGGCCTCGTCAAAACCTTCGGCATCGGTGTCACACACGGCCAGGGCCTTTTCATAAAGGCCTTTCAGGAACGTTTCCTGCGCTTCCTTGCCCGGTTGGGAGAACAGCTTCTGGAATTCATTCCCGATCGCGGCTTTGATTTTCTCTTCCATGCCTCCCTGAAAGGCGATCGGCTTCACGGCCTTTTTGGCCTTGCCGGCTTTTTTTACGAGGTCGAGCTGAAGCTGCACGGCCTTCTTGACCGCTTCGTGCCCGACCTTAAGAGCCTCAAGCATCTGCTCTTCGGAGATCTCTTTCGAGCCCGCTTCGATCATCACGATCTTTTCAAGTGTTCCGGCGACCACGAGATCTAAAGCGCTCGCTTCGAGTTCCTGGTGCGTCGGATTCACGATAAACTGCCCGTCCACGAGCCCGACGCGTGCGGCGCCGAGAGCGGTCGTGTAAGGAATATCCGAGATCATGAGCGCGGCCGAAGCTGCGTTCATGGCAAAGATCTCGGTCATGTTCTCGCCGTCGACCGAGAGCACGGTCACCGAGACCTGCACTTCATTGAGATAGTCTTCGGGAAAAAGAGGACGAATGGGCCGGTCGATCAGACGCGAAGTCAGGATCTCCTTTTCGGAAGGACGTCCTTCGCGCTTGAAAAAACCGCCCGGGATTTTCCCTGCGGCGTAAGTGCGCTCGCGATAATCTACGGTGAGCGGAAAGAAATCGCGGATCTCTTTCTTGTCGGCCGCGGCGACCACGGCCGCGAGGATCACGGTCCCGCCGCATTGAGCGAGGACGGCGCCATGGGCCTGTTTGGCCATGCGGCCGGTTTCCAGGGACACTTCACGGCCCCCGATCTGAGTAAAAACTTTTTCGATCTTTGTCATGTGAGGTTACACCTTTCGCTTGTGAGATTGGGACTTGTTCAAGATAAGGACAGGATGATCTTCCATCTAAAATGAGAAACTTATTTCCTCAGATCAAGGCGAGCGATGATCTGCTGGTATTTTTCAGGAGTCTCATTTTGAAGATGTTTCAGAAGCTTTTTGCGGCGGCTGACCATCTTGATAAGTCCGTAGCGCGAATGGTGATCTTTGACATTTTTCTCAAAATGTCCGGAAAGACCGTTGATGCGCTCGGTAAGGAGGGCGATCTGCACCTCATCGGACCCTGAATCGTTCTTGCTGATCTTATATTTTGAAATGACCTCTTTTTTCTTCGTCTTTGCTAATGCCATTTTCTTTCCTAACTCCTTGTGTTTTCTTCAGTTATGTCGTTTTTCTCATCTCTGAGGTTGCGGGAGTATACTCCACACCTCCTCGTTTTGTCCAGATTTTATTGGTTTTCCGCTATTCGACCCCTGCGCGAAAAAACAGGGAAAAATCTATCTTTTTTTGTGATAGCGTCTTGCGGCCGAGATATCCTGTCGGATCCGGACTTTAAGGGCTTCTTCGGCGGAGAATTTTTGCTCAGAACGAAGAAACCGGTGAAGAGCGACCTCCATCATCTCCCCATAAACTTGCCCTTTAAAATCCAGGAGATGAAGTTCAAGGACCGGACGCGGAGTTTCCTCTTTGGGGTAGGTCGGACGTTTCCCGAAATTCACGACGCTGGAAAGCCATCTCCCACCGCAACGTAAGGACTGAAGACAAGTTCGTTGCGCAAAGTTCGTGGTCCGTCGCACGCGGGATAGAAACCTCGCCGAAGCGACATAGACACCCAACGGCAACAAGATTTCGGAATGGACTTCCAGGTTTGCGGTAGGAAAACCGAGATGCATTCCGTGGCCTTTTCCATGGATCACTTTGCCGAACATGCTGAAGGAACGACCAAGACATTTCCCGGCCTTTTCAACCTCGCCTTTCAAGAGAAGCTCGCGAACGCGGGAACTTGAGACGGGTTTTCCGCCCACCATCACCGGCTTCATCTTCTTGAAAAAGAATCCGTTCGCCTTTGCCAACTCTTCCATTAACCTGGTATCTCCCCTCCGGCCGCGACCGAAATGCGCGTCATGTCCCATGCATATTTCGCGAATATGTAGTTTTTCCACAAGCACCTTTTTCACAAAATCCTGCGATGGTGTTTTTGCGAAGGCCGGGGTGAAAGACTGAAGAAAACAAAGGTCGATCCCGGCCTGAGCTAAATAAAAAATTTTTTGCTCAACGCTCATAAGCATCATAGGCTTTCGTTCCGGATGAAGAATACTATGTGGATGCTGAGGGAATGTCAGAACGGCTGCAAGGCCGCGATGCTTCCGGGCCTGCGCCACCACATAGCGCAAAAGTTTTTGATGACCGAGATGGAATCCGTCGAAATTCCCAAGCGCAAGGACGACGGGACGGGACGAACGGGCTTTATATTTTCGAAGATCCGGAATGATCTGCATGGAGGCGTGTGGTGGCGCTTAAAGGGATCACTTTTTCGCGAAGCTTCGCCGGAGTGAAGTTCTTCAGATCTTCGATCGTAACGCTTTGTTCTAACTTGAAAGGGCCGCTCCGGAGACGGCGCAAGCGCGCCAAGGTCGCATAACAACCAAGCGTTTCGCCAAGGTCGTTCACCAATGTGCGGACGTAGGTGCCCTTGGAAACATAGGCCAAAAATTCCACGAACTTTCCTTCTTTTTTTTCAAAACGGAATTCATGCACCGTGACCGGCCGGCCGTCACGCGGTATGGTTTTCCCTTGGCGCGCGAGCTTGTAAAGACGCGTTCCTTCATGTTTCAGGGCCGAGACCATAGGCGGTACCTGAATGATGTCGCCGGTAAATTGCTCGGCGGCTTTGGCCCGGATCATTCCAAGCGTGATGTTCTCCCAGGGCGCTTCGGCGGTCACCTTTCCGTGACGGTCATGAGAATCGGTCTGAACACCCAGTTCCAGCGCGCCAAAATATTCCTTATCGCAGGCACTCAGCTGCATGGAGCTCTTGGTCGACTTGCCGAGAAGAAGCACCAGAAGTCCTGTGGCGAGAGGATCCAGGGTCCCCGCGTGACCGACTTTTTTGATCCCGAATCGACGGCGCACGAACGCGCACACGTCATGCGAAGTCCAGTTCTCGGGCTTGTCGACCAAGAGAACCCCGTCGATGAAATTCACATCCATCAGCCCGCCTTATCCTTTTCTTCGATCTTGCGAATGACCTGCCCTATTTCAAAATCTTTGTCGAGCGAATCGTCCAGCTCGAATTGAAGCTTCGGCGTGTAACGCATCTTGATCGCTACGCCAACCTCATGCTGCAGGAACCCGGCCGCGCGCTCGAGGACCTTGAGCGTTTCGTCCTTTTTCTTTTTATCTCCCATGACACTGATGAACACCACGGCAGATTTGAGGTCCGGAGTGATCTTGACGTGCATAACGGTCACAAAACCAAGGCGCGGGTCCTTGATCCGCTCCAGAATAAGATTGCCAAGCTCCATTTGAAGGAGCGACGCCACGCGTTCCGTTCGTTTCCCTTGCATAAAGCACCTCTTAATTAAAAAGGCGTTACTGAAAGCGCCAGAACCGCGGCCCGGCTTCCTCCATCAGCAACGCCTCCTCAATACTGTTTCTGTCTGAATTTTACGGGGGAACTTACCCGCACCTCTTGGCCATCACTTCACTTTTGAAACGGCGCAGGATCAATGATTATAATTTTGCGGCGAATTTATCGATGCGGTAAGATTCCAACAGGTCCCCTTCGCGAAGATCGTTGAAACCTTCCAGGGCAACCCCGCATTCGTAACCTTCCGCGACCTCTTTCACGTCGTCTTTGAAACGTTTGAGAGACGACAACTTTCCGTCAAAGATCACGACATTGTCGCGCACAAGCCTTACGCGATGCTGCCGTGCAATACGTCCCTTCATCACGATCGCTCCGCCGATATTTCCGACCCTTGAGGACTTGAAGATCTGACGCACCTTGGTTTTTCCTTCGACCACTTCTTTAAGGTCCGGCTCCAGAATTCCTTCCATGGCCTTGCGGATCTTTTCGACCGCTTCATAAATGATGCTATAAAAATGGATGTCCACGCCTTCTTTTTCCGCCAAAACTTGGGCCTTGGGATCGGCCTTTACATGGAAACCGATGATGATCGCGTCGGAAGCCGCCGCAAGCATCACGTCCGATTCGTTGATCCCTCCGACAATGCCATGGATCACATGGAGCCGGCATTTTTCGGAACTGATCTTTTCAAGCGACTGAGTGAGCGCCTCGATGGAACCTTGCGTGTCCGCTTTAAGAATGATCTTGAGCTCTTTAAAATTCCCCTCTGAAAGTTTTGAGTAGAGACTTTCAAGCGACATGTGTTTCGGGGTCCCACGCATTTGCCGCTCGCGAAGCTCAAGGATCTTCTGCTCGGTGATCGTCTTTGCGATTTTCTCGTCCGCCACCGCATAAACCGTCTCTCCGGCTTCGGGCACGCCATTGAGGCCGCTCAACTCGACCGCATAGGCAGGCCCGGCCTCACGTACTGTTTTGGCCCGGTCATTTTTCATGGCGCGAATGTGTCCCGTATACTGACCCGCCACCACAATATCGCCGAGTCTCAAAGTTCCTTTTTGCACAATTACGCTCGCCACGGGCCCACTCCCCTTGGAGATATGGCTTTCGATCACAACGCCCACAGCCAAACGATCCGGATCCGCTTTCAGCTCCAGGACCTCGGCCTCCAAAAGCAACATGTCCAGAAGATCTTCGATCCCTTTCCCTGTCTTTGCGGAAACTTTTACCACGATCGTTTTTCCGCCCCATTCTTCGGGAACAAGTCCGATTTTCTGAAGTTCGCCCATCACTTTGGCGGGGTTGGCAACCGGAAGATCGATCTTGTTCATCGCCACGACGATCGGACAACCGGCCTCGCGCGCGTGATCTATGGCCTCGATTGTCTGCGGCATCACTCCGTCATCAGCGGCCACCACGAGAACAACCACGTCCGTCACGTTTGCTCCCCGGGCACGCATGGCCGTAAAAGCCTCGTGACCCGGTGTATCTAAAAATGTCACATGCCCTTTACCCGGAATATCAACCCCATAAGCGCCGATATGCTGGGTGATAAAACCCTTCTCTTTGGACGCTACGTTCGTACTGCGGATTGCGTCAAGGAGCGACGTCTTCCCATGATCAACGTGGCCCATCATGGTTACGACCGGAGGTCGCGGCTTCAGCCTCAAGGGATCTTCTTCCACTCCGCTGTCAATGATCTCCTTGGCCTCGTCCGCCATTTTTTTGATCTCGATCCCGAGGGCTTCTCCGGCCGCGTAAACGATCTCTTCGTTCAACAGCTGGTTCACGTTCGCGAAAATGCCGATCCCCATGAGAGCCTTGATAACTTCCGGGATCCTCCGGTTCATCCTTTGCGCCAGATTCCCGACCGTGATCGGAAAACGGATCTCAACCACTGGTTTCACGGGAGGAATCGGAACGACAACTTTGGGCGCTGGAGACGCCGGAACTTCCAGCTTCACTTTGGACATTTCCACGGCAGGAACTGCCTTGGGTTGCGAGATCTCCTGAGCTTTACGTTCAACAGGTTTTGCTTCGTGCTTCTTTTCAGCAACGGGAACGACCAGAGATTCTGCTTTTTTAACGGGCGTAGCAACAACTTTTTGAGTAAGTTCCGCCTCCGGCTTTAAAACTGGCGCTTTCACTTCCGCGACAGATCGCTTCTCATGGGTTTTGCTCTCTGCGGAGGATTTTATTTTAGCCGGTGCTTTAATGGCTGATTTTTTTTCTGCAGGTTTTGCGGTAGTCTTTTTTTGCGCAGGCTTTTTCTCGACGGGGGCTTTCTTGGGCTTTTTGATCGTTTCCTTTTTTTCTTTGGATTTCTCTTTCTTTTCGGCCATATTATTCACCCGTCCCTTCCCGCTCCTTTTCAACGTCAGGAGCCTTCTCTTCCGTCTTCTGTTCCAACGGAGCCGTTTCCTCGATGGCTTTACTTATCACGCCCTTTTTCGCCACGGTTTCTTTGGCCGACGCAAGGATCTTTTCGGCTGTCTTGGGGCCGATCCCCGGGATCTCGGAAAGCTCTTCCACCGTCTTCTTGAGAAGCTCTCGGATCCCATGAAGCCCTGCTGCTTTGAGGATCTCTTCCGTCTTTTCCCCGACACCGTCCAGCAAATTGAGCGGGATCTTCTGCGTCGCGCTGCGCACGTCAAGCTCCCAACCGACCAGTTTTGACGCAAGCCGCACGTTTTGTCCCTTTTTCCCGATCGCAAGCGACAATTGATCATCCTCTACCAGGATCTCGGCGCTTTGCCGCTCAGGATTGAGCGTGACCTTTTTAAGCTCTGCCGGCGCCATCGCATTCTTGATGTAGACCTCTACGTCGTCACTATAACGAATGATATCGATCTTCTCCCCTCCCAGCTCGCGCACAATACTTTTGACGCGCTGCCCGCGAACACCTACGCAGGAACCTACGCAGTCGATCTTCTCGTCCGTCGAAGTCACGGCGATCTTCGTGCGGGACCCGGCCTCGCGCGCGATGGCCTTGACCTTCACGAGCCCGTCGTGGATTTCCGGCACTTCCATTTCAAAGAATTGCGCCACAAGATCGGGATGTGTCCTCGATAAAATGACTTCCGGACCTTTGGACGTTCTTTTGACCTCCATCACATAGGCACGCACCACATTCCCCTGGCGAAAATTGTCGAGCGGCGATTGTTCGCGCGCGGGCAAAATGCCTTCGGTTTTTCCGAAATCTACGATGATGGCTTTGGATTCGATGCGATGAACGCTGCCGGAAACGATGTCGCCTTGTTTGTGGCTATATTCCGTAAAAATGGATTCTCGCTCGGCTTCTCGGATCTTCTGGATGATGACTTGTTTCGCAGTTTGCGCGGCAATGCGCCCGAAACGGGGATCGTTGATCTCTTTGCCGTCCAAAAACATGGTAATACGGAAGGTTTTGGGATCGATCTGAACGTCAAAGGAATCTCCTTTTTCAGGCGATCCCTTGCGACAGGCGGAGATCAAGGCGTGACGAAGCGCGTCTAAGAGGACCTCTTTGGTGATCCCCTTCTCTTTTTCGATATATTCCAGCGATGCCAACAGATCTTGTGACATTTTGTCCCTGATCCCTTCGGTGTTTTGGGAAAAAAAAGAAGTGGGTTTGTGCGCCCACTTCTTCGCATTCCAAAATTGATGGGTGTATTATATGAAGAATCCCACGAAAGTCAACGAGAGTATCGTAACGGTTTCTTCGAGAATGCGTGGGACGACCGGGGGCTCTTTTAAACCTAACTTATTATCTTAAAAAGAGTTATGTGTAGATAACTCTTGCTGTTCTTTACTTTTTTGCTCCGGAGGAGTTCTCCAGCGGCGGTGGGCCCAAAGCCAATCTCCGGGCCGTTTTCGGATCTCTTCCTCGATCTTCGCAACATATTGCTGGGTATTGGCCAAAAGATCGGCCTGGAGATCCCCGGTCCTGATCAGCGGGAACAATGGACCGTATTTTATTTTAGAATAACCGCTCTCATCGCGATAAAAAAATGCCGGCAGCACCGGATATTCGTATTTAAGAGCAAGCATCGCCGGTAGCGTGCTGGTAGCGGCTTTGCGCCCGAAGAAATTCACCCACACCGATCCCCGGCTTTCATGCTGATCAATAAGCACGGCCAGGATCCCGCGTTGTTTAAGAACTTCGATCGAAGATCGCACGGCGCCCGATTTTTCGATGTTGGTCAGATTCGCCGCTTCGCGCATGTCCAGGATATACCGATAAAGATAAGGGTTCTTGAGCGGACGGCCCACCGCATGCACGTGAAGCCCCCTTTCCTTGATGGGGATCGCGAGCCACTCCCAATTTCCGAAATGCGAAACGATCGCGATGAAACCGCCTTTTTTTTCCACGGCCTCCATGAGCGCTGTCACGTTGGGGGATTCGATGTAGCGTTCAGGATGGATAGACGCTTCGGGTGTGCGCAGGAATTCAAAAACGAGTTTGGAAAGATTTTGTATCGATTGTTCAGCGATCCGGAGAAGTTCCGTCTCAGTTTTCTCCCCTCCAAATGCCAGGCGAAGATTTTTCAGCATGGTCTTCCGCCGGATACCAAGAAATCGGACTGCAAAAATTCCAAGGCCGTTCGCGATTTTGTAACTTATCCGAAGTGGAATAAGGCGGAGCAGAAATGCCAGGATCCTGAAAACGGCGTACTCGACCAAGAATAAGAATTTTTTGATCGGGTTCATAAAAAGAAGCTCATTGTTTGGAGTGCCTTGAACCGTATCGAAGTCAACTCTGCTATGAACCCCAAGGGGTTCATAGCGGGCAGCGGGAATCGAACCCGCATGACTAGCTTGGAAGGCTAGGACATTACCATTATGCTATGCCCGCATGAATCTTCGATCTAAAACGAGGGGTTATTCTAACGGAGGAACAAAAGACATGCCACTTTTTTTAGACCCCCAAAGAGCGCCGGGTTAAACGTGATTTTTATCTTGCGTCTTGCTCTTTGGCCTTTGGGCCTGATCGATACATCCGCCCTGTCACAAACACCGTCAGGCGTCTCGGGCTCAATCGTTCCGCATAGATCATGAGCTTGTTCCAAAAACCATAGATCGCCGAGGGCCGGCTTGATCGCAGGAATTTTCCCAGCGCGAACCGCGCCACGTCCGCGGCCGAGGCGCTGAAGAACATTCGCTTCCGATCGATTCCTGCGGTCTGGTGAAAACGAGTGAGCGTGTTTCCCGGGCACAAGCAGAAAACGCGAACGCCGCTATGCTTGCATTCCGCCCATAGGGCTTCGGAAAAATTAAGCACGAACGCCTTCGTCGCGGCGTAAACCGAAAGGTAAGGGAGCGGTTGAAATCCGGCGGTGGAAGCTACGTTCAAAATACCGCCCGTTCTCCTTTCAAGCATTCCGGGAAGATAAAGCTTCGTCAAATGCGTGAGGGCTTGTACGTTGAGATCCAGAATGGCCCTCGTATCTTCAAAGCTTGTTTCATTGAAGGGACCGTACTGTGCAAGCCCAGCGTTGTTGACAAGAACATCCACGGCGATGCCGCTCTTCTGGGTCCAGGCAAAAAGTTCCAGACGGTCTTCCAACCGCTCCAGATCCTCGGGAAAAATATGGACGTTTACGCCAAAACGGGTTCTGAGATCTTCCCCTTCCTGTTCCAACCGTTGGGCATTGCGCGAGACAAGGATTAGATGGGCGCCCTGCGCAGCCAGCTCACGCGCCAGGGCTTTCCCGATCCCGGAGGAAGCGCCGGTCACGAGCGCGGTGATGTTTTTGAAGGACTTCATCATGGTTCAATGAAAGTCATGGCGTCCCGAAAAAGCACGGGAAAGCGTGGCCTGATCCGTATATTCGATGTGACTGCCGACCGGAATGCCGCGAGCAAGGCGCGTCACTTTTACCTTGGAAGGCGCCAGAACTTTCGCAAGATAGAGCGCGGTTGCGTCTCCTTCGGTGTTGGGGTTGGTCGCCAAAATGACTTCCCGGACCTTTTTTTGCTTCACACGCTCAAGCAGATCTTGAATGCAAATCTGATCCGGTCCGATCCCATCCAGCGGCGACAATGCCCCCAAAAGAACATGATAAACGCCGGGATGGCTCCCTGTCTTTTCGATCGCCGCAACGTCCTTGGGATCTTCGACCACGCAAACAAGTCCGTGATCGCGACCCGGATCGGAACAGATGTGGCAAAGCTTTTGGTCCGAAAAATTATGGCAAACACCGCAAAAAACAACGCTCTCGCGAAGTTGTTTGATGAGCTCCCCGAGAGTAAGAGCCTCTTCTCTTTTTGTTTTCAGCAGATAAAAAACCATGCGTTCGGCCGAACGCCTGCCGATACCCGGAAGCCTGGAGAGCGCTTCAACCAGCTTCGTCATTAATTCTGAATAGGCTTTCATGGTTGGGCTTCCGGATGGGTCTCAATCTTTACGAATCACTTTGGAGCCGTCGAAAATCTCCAGGGCCTTTGAAACAATGTCCGGTACGCCCTCCTCCTTGGCCGGGGCGATGTCCCCGGACGCTTCCTGGGTCGTTCCGTCGCGCTCGGTCACGACACATTGAACCCGGATTTTTTTATGGAGGGCTTGTGCGAACGCATCTTCAATGACCTGTTTATTCAGATCTTTCTCGAGCGTTTCTTTGTGAAAACGAAATTCGGAAGGAAGACCCAGCACGATCACCGAACCTTCCACTTCCGCAGGTTCGGCTTCGGCGAGATAAAGGCTCAGAGACATGCGTTTAGCTTTTACAAGTTCGATCACTTGAGGCCATATCCGTTCGACCTCATTGAGCGTCAAGCCCTCTTCGGACGATGCCCGGAGAGTTTGGTTTTTCAGATTCGCCTCCGGCTTTCTTGCGGCTTTTTGGAAAAGATTTCCCTTCGGGGCAGGAATTTCGACCTCACTGACGGCCATTCCTTGTTTGAGTGTTTTTTTTTCCACACCCCGAACGGTGAAGTCGCCCTTTTGTGCCGAAGACACCCCTTGGATAAGACTGTTAACGGCTTTCAATCCATCCATATAAACAAGCTTGAGAAGCGAGGCCTCAACAAGCAGTTTGGGCGAAGCCACCGGCCGGCGCAGATGGACCTGCAGGTTTTGCAAGATCGAAAGCGCCAAAAGCAGCTCGCTTTGCGCAAAATTCGCCGCTAACTTCCGTAATTTTACGATCGTTTCGGCGCTTGCCTCGATCAGCGCCTCGGCCTTAGGTGCGGTTTTCAAGACCAGGAGATGACGGAAAACCTCGAACAGACCCTTGACGAATTGCGCAAGATCGGCGCCCTCTTCGTAAAGCTTTTTCACAAGCCCGAAGATTTCATCTCCTTTTTTTTCGTGAATAGCCGCGAGCACTGAGACATACATCTCTTCCGGAGCAAGCCCAAGAAGCGTCAGGACATCTTCTTCCCTGATCTTCCCTTCGGAAAAACTCGCCAACTGGTCCAAGAGGCTTTCTGCGTCACGAAGCGCGCCCTCCGTGGCTTTCGCGATCATAAAAAGCACGTTCTTCTCGCATTTCAACTTTTCCTTTTGGGCGATCTTTTCGAGCTTTGCGACCGCTTCGGGGACCGAGATCCTTTTGAACTGCAGTCTTTGGCAGCGCGACAGGATCGTAAGGGGCACCTTGTGGGATTCGGTCGTGGCAAAAATGAATTTTACATGCGCCGGTGGTTCCTCGAGCGTCTTCAAAAGCGCATTGAAAGCATCGCCCGTCAAAGAATGGACTTCGTCGATGATATAGATCTTGTAACGGCCTGCCGACGGCTTGAATTTCACGTTTTCCCGAAGAGTACGGATCTCCTCAATGCCACGGTTCGATGCGCCATCGACCTCAAGCACATCCATAGAGTTGCCCTGCTCGATCTCTTTGCAGGAAAGGCATTTACCGCAAGGCTTTTCCGTGGGGCCTTCTTTACAATTCAAGGCCTTCGCAAGAATACGCGCGGTCGAAGTTTTTCCCACGCCCCGGGGCCCTGAGAAAAGAAAGCTCTGCGGCACACGCTCTTGACGGATCGCGTTCTTCAAGGTCGTAGTGATGGTCTCCTGCCCCACGATCTCTTCGAACGTTTGCGGCCTGAATTTCCTGGCGAAGATCAGATATTCCATGGTTGCCTTGTAGGAGAAATAAAACGCGCTTTAAGGGGATTGCGAGGCACCATGATGCGGGAAAAGAAGCTACTTTTCAAGAAGTACTTGCAGCGCTGAAACAAGCCGTTTTTCCGATATCGTTTCCCGTCTTCAAAGAAGAAAAAACTATTTCCCCCGGATGGAGGAAAGATCCGCAGCTGGCTCCCTCTCGATCGTTTGGATTTCATTTTTTTGGATTTTCACCTTGCCCCCCGGGGCCTGGACCGTTACGAATTCCTCATCCTCCTTGAGGATCTTCGTCTCCATGGCATTACCATTCTTGAGGTGGACGATCTCGGCAAGCAGGACAAAAGGAAGGGGCGGAAGAAAAAAGAAGCCGAGGAAAAAAGCCAGCATCTTCACTTTCAAATTCACGCCTCCTCATACGGAGTCTTTATTAAAAAATAACTGGCGGCCCTGACTTTGATTAAAATTCCACGGCGGTCAGGACCGTCATGACTTCTCTATCGTCTTTTTAATGAAAGTCATGGCGGAGAGGGGGAGATTCGAACTCCCGAACCGCTTGCGCGATTAACAGTTTTCGAGACTGCCGCATTCGACCACTCTGCCACCTCTCCGCGAAGAACGGGACGGCGAACGATGGAAGCTTTTTCGCCAACCTTCACCCGAAACCTTGGGGCTAAAGTTTATTGCCTGCGCGGGAATTGGTCAAGGCGTGAAAGAGACGGATTTTTTCAGCACAGGCTCGGGTCTTTCCGGATTGTCGGGAAAACAATAAGATCGTCACGCCCCAGCCGCGGCCCAACGGTCTTTGTTGTATCTGAAAATCTCGCCAAGAATATCTTCCGTGTTCCTAGTAACCGACCAGCCCGGATAATGACCTGAAAATTTGGACACATCGCTGACCCACCAGATGTGATCCCCGATCCGGTTTTTTTCGAGATAGACCGTTTTCATGTTACGGCCCGCGATCTTCCCGCAAAGTTGAATGGCTTCCATCACAGAGCAGTGACTTGAGCGGCTTCCGCCCATATTGTAGACCTCGCCGCATCGCGGCTTCTGATAAAAGTAATAAAAACCATTCACCAGATCCGAGCTATGGATATTATCCCGGACCTGTTTCCCTCCATAGCCAAAGATCTGATAGTCCCGGCCCAGGATCGCACATCTCATCAAATACGCGAGATATCCGTGCAGTTCTGCCGCGGCATGGTGCGGGCCGGTCAGACATCCGCACCGGAAAATACCCGTTTTCATCCCGAAATAGCGTCCATATTCCTGGACCATGATATCGGCCGCCACTTTGGACGCACCGAAAACAGAGTGGGTGCATTGGTCCAAAGACATGCTTTCATCGATCCCTTTTTTAAAATAAGGATGGCTGGAGTCCAATTCCCACCGCGTCTCTTGTTCTTTGAGAGGAAGTCGATTGGGGTTATCTCCGTAGACTTTATTGGTGGAGACAAAAATAAAAACGGCCTGGGGGCAGTGTTTTCGCGCGGCTTCCAAAAGATTCATGGTGCCAACCGCGTTAATGCCAAAATCCGTGTGCGGCTCGCGCGCTGCCCAATCATGGCTCGGTTGCGCGGCATTGTGAATGACCAGTGCGATATCCCGATTATATTCCGAAAAAATACGGGAGACCGCAACGGCATCGCGGATATCAATCTCATGGTTGATAAAATTCGCGCATTCACTCTTAAGCTCCCTCAGGCTTTCACGTGTGGAGCCCTCCGCACCAAAAAAATATTTCCGCATATCATTGTCGATACCAATGATGTGAAATCCCTTAGCATGAAAGAACCGGACCGACTCAGAGCCAATAAGGCCCGCGGCTCCTGTGACCAACGCGATCTTCATAGCTTCGTTTCCTTCTGTTTTTACGATCCAAGAAATATTTTTTTGAAGTCCGTCTCATGGTCCCTCAACCAAAGAAACGTGTCCTCAAGGATCTTCCGGGAAGATCTCTGCGGTTTCCAATCAAAAACTTCCTCTGTGTTTCCGTTATCGGTGATGTACCAGATCATATCCGCCGGTCGCGGCTCGGAAATACTTCCGATCGCCATGGAGTTCCCCGTAAGTTGCCCGCAAATGTCCGTGGCCTCCCGAAGAGACAGATTGGAACGGCTGGATCCGCCAACGTTGAATATTTCCCCGCGATAGACGGGTTTGTCCCCGATCAAATACTGGGCCTGCTTAGCCACAAGTTCGGCGAGATCTTGCACATGCAGCAGATCCCGCACCTGCTTTCCCATCCCGCCAAAACCGATATATTTCAGCGGCTTCTTGAAATAATGCTGGGCCAGCCAAAATGTAAAAACGCCCTGATCGACCCTGCCCAATTGCCACGGCCCTGCGATCACGCCGCACCGGTCGATGATCGCCGGCAGATCGTATTGGACCGCATATTCCCGGAGGATCAGTTCCGCGCACAACTTACTTGCGCCATAAAGTGACCGGATCCCATGAAGGGGCATTTCCGTCCGCACGCCATGCGGGCCTACGCCCTCACACCCCTCTTCAAGATCAAACCGCGTCCCTGTTTCCCGATAGCGGCAGGCATTCAATCGATCATAAGGATAAATGCGGGAGCTCGATAAAAAAAGAACGGGGACCCGCCGTTCACGCGCCCAATCGAAGCAATGGATCGCGCCTTGCAGGTTAATGTCCAAAAGGCGGCGCGCACTCTGTCCCTGGGTCCCCGCCAGAACGGACGGCTCCGCGCTGCATTCGATCAGAAGAGCGAACGTTTCCTTGAGTTTGCCGAGATCCCCGGATTTCCTTATATCGCCACGCACAAATTTAACCCCGTGAGACAAGATCCTTTTTTTTAACAGGATCTCTGAGCCTCGCCGGCTAAGGTCGTCAAGAACGGTCACCTCATAACCCCGGGTAACAAGATCCACCGCCAGGTTGGACCCCACAAAACCGCTGCCCCCTGTGATCAGAATGCGTTTTGTCATTGTCCTCTCACCTTGAGGAAGACATTGTTCATGAATTCCGCCTCTCAATCCTTTTTAAGAATACCCCTCATGGAATCTCGCTCCCTGACTTGGCCGGGGCGATTATAACAAAGAAAATCATTTTTTGTGTTTTGTAATGAACCAAAAAACTAAGGATCCTACCATCTTAAGATTTCATCCAAAAATATTTATTCAAAAGCGCCAAGGAGAGGCCGCGCGCAAGTTCATAAGGCGCGGAAAGAACATAGGTCCTCATCCTCCCCCGGAAGGTTTCGTTCTTGGCGATCATCCAATGACGATTGCGGAAACTCAAATACTGCCGGAATTTTTGGTTTGCGCCTGAGCTGTTCCCGGAGTGAAGGCACTCCATCTGAGGACAAAACAGCGCCTTCCACCCGGCCCGTTGGGCCCTCCAAGCCAAATCCACGTCCTCCACCAGAAAGAAAAAACGCTCGTCAAAATAGCCTGACCTTTCTTTGAGCCTGTCCAGCATGCTGCGCCTGTAAAAAGCGGCCGCGGAGCAAGGACCGATGATTTTTTTTCTCGACGGCACGGCTCCGTTTTTCGGTCTTCCCCTGTTCAAGTCATGGAATCTCCGAAAAGCCGACAAATAGATCCCCTGGGAGTAAAGGGTCTCGCCGTCCGCATTGAGAACGTTGGGCTGGACCATGCCGACATCGCCGGAAAATCCTTTTCGGGCTGAATTGAATTTTTCAAAAAAATCATCCCCAAGCACAACATCGCTGTCCAAAGCCAGGATCCAATCTCCGGAAGAACATTCGATGCCTTGATTCCTAGCTCGGCTGGCTCCAAGATTTTTTGAATTTTCGATCAACTTGACCCGTGGAAGATACCCTCGGATGATCTCCGGCGTTTTGTCCGAAGAAGCATTGTCGACGATCACCACTTCGAAATCCGGAATGCCTTGGCAAAAAACGGAATCCAAACAAGCCTGAATGTATTTTTGGCTATTGTAAGTCAGGATCACCACGGAAAGCATGCTTCCCCCCTTCAAATCCCTTTCAAAATATCTGCCAGTCTCTTACCAAGAACATCGAGCGAATAATACCGTACCGCATCTTCCCTGGCGCGGCCCCCCATTTCGCGGCACACCTGAGGATTTTCAGCTAAATAACCCATGGCTGAAATGAATTCGCTTTTGTTTTTCACTAAAAAACCGGTTTGTCTGTTGCGAAGAATGTTCGTTGCTTCCCCTATAGCGCTGGCGATCGCAGGCCTGGCCATACTCATATATTCAAATAACTTGGTCGGGCTTTTTGCCTTATTGAATTTCGTTTCCTGGATCAAAGGCAACAATCCGACATCCATTCTCGAAAGATGCTCGGGGATTCTGTCCGGATCGATCCATGCGTGGACCGCCACTCTGCGCTGGTGCTTGTAGCCGCCAAGAGCCCTTCGGATCTCTTCAAAATATTTGCCTTCTCCGGCCAGACTTAATGAAACATGACCGTGTCGGTCCGCAACTTCGGAAAAACAGTCCAGAAGAAACCGGAGATTGGCCCCCATTTCCTCGTGATATGCCGTTCCGATCCAGGAAAAAACCATGCCCGCCCCGGGACGGACTTCTCGGGGACAAAAAAGTTTCGTGTCCACGCCGGTCGGGAGATGGTGCACGAAAGGATTGAAGTCTCGAAGATACCCTTCGAGAAATTTGCTGGCGGCGATACACGTCTTGGCACGCTTCGCGATTTGACGCGTTGCATATTCCATTTTTGAACTCGGGTAAAATCCGAAATGGTAAACGGGATTTTCCCGGATATTCCAGTCATCGCAGTCAAGTATGATTTTATTTTTTTTAAGTCCGGAAGCACAGAGAGGCGCCAAAACATGGTAATTGACTCTTTGAAGGATAAAAACAGTATCCGGAGATTCTTTGATGAGAGAGAGGAAAGCTCTTGCGGCAAGGCCTACTTTTTTCAGACCGGACATTTCCAGTTCTTTTTCGCCGCATGGGGCGCCAAGATCCTCCGCAAACGAAAGAACGCGGGCTTCGATCCCCTGCCTGGTCAACTCCCTGCAGAAGTTGTAGCAACGGACCCTGGCTCCCGAAAGATGACAGCTCTCCCGGGTAATGAACAGGACTTTCATGAAGGATCTTTTTTCTCTTTTGTTCTGATCAATCCGTTCTCTAAAATGCAGTCGTAAATATTCTTCGCCAGGACCGCATAACCCGCATCATTGGGATGCCAATAATCCTCATGGGAGAGATAGGCGCGCTGATCCTTTAGCGTTTGAAAGGCCGCGTAATGATCCACGAGAAGCAAATCGAACTTCTTCGCCGCTTCTATTTGAACCCGCCGCAAATTCCTCGTTGCCGCCGGATAGGTGCACATGATGACCTTGATATCGTTCGCTTTGCATATTTTGATCATTTCACCGATATCATGTTCCGCAAGCTGATCAAATATGGGGGCTTGGTCCCACTTTTCCTTGCCAAGCTTTTCTTGCCCCATCTCGGTTCGAGGATAAAAAAAATCCCACCGTTCTTGAGAGGGCCTTAACGGAAAAGCCATATTTTTGAATAGCTTCCAAACCCTAAGCCGATCGAGAAATATTAAAACCCTCAGCGCCAGATGGGAAACTGCCCGGTCCTGATTGAACAACAGAACATTGCTCCGATCCATGTTCCACCAATTATTGACCCCTACTAAAAAAATCACCAGTTGCGGGCGGTATTTCTTAATGTGCCGGGGAAGCTTTGCAAGGATTTCCGAGGTGTTCTGCCCTATAGTCTGATCAAAAAAACACTGGATCTTCATTCCTTCATATTTTTTCTTCAACATTTCTTCCAGTTGACGAGGATAATTCTTCGTAGCGGGATCGCTGGCTCCGATACCCCATGTGGTCGATTCGCCCACGCAATAGATCCTGTACTCCGCCCCAGCATCCACGGGCGCTTTATGGATCACGTTATATCCAAACCCCAAAAATCTTAAAAAAAGCTCCAACGCGACGAGGGGAAGCAAAATACCGAACAAAATACAAAAAATCTTGCTTCTCAAAGAAAAATCTTGGGAGGGATTATTTTTTGATAGATTTTTCATAGAGGATCAACCGGGCTCATACGCTTCCGCCACGATCTCGAATAGAACACCTTTTTCTATGCTTTCCAATTTAAACAATGCCCCCCGGGAAGACAACTCGAAAGATCAACCCAAAAGCGCCTCATAGGCTTTTTCAAGCACCTCGGCGGAAGAGCGCCAATTATATTTTATTTCGACCCGCCGCCTGGCCGCCGCTGCCATGGCCTTCCTGCGCGTATCGTTACCGGCCAATTCCATGATCCCTTCGGCGATCCTGTCCGCCTTCCCCGGTTCAACGATCACCCCCGCATCCTCCAGCATATTCCTTACCTCGCCCACATCGCTGGCAACGATCGCCTTTCCGGAAGCCAGATACTCCACGATCTTTAAAGGACTCTTGCACCGGGTGATCTCGTTATCTTCGAATGGCGCGATGCAAATATCCGCGGCGGCAATATACATCGGGACATCCTTATGAGGCACGGACCCGGCAAAAATAACGGCTTCTTTGATCTCAAGGGTCCCCGAAAATTCCTTCAGCTCTTTCAGTTCCGACCCGTCACCCAAGACCATAAATTTCATGCGCCGGGCCAAGGGATCTTCGGAAATAATTTTGGCGGCCTTAAGAAATAATTTCACATACTGGCAGGAATGCAATTGTCCGTGGTATAAGATCAGGAGCTCGTCGGTGATGTTATGTTTTTTCCGCACGGCCCGGGCTTCCTTTGCTTCGACGTGGAACAGAGCCGGGTCCGCCCCCACGGGGACCAAAGAGATCTTCCCGGCATTCGCGCCGCGTCGCATTGCCAATTTCTTTAGTTTTTCACTGGCCACACTTACGCTGTCCGCCAGAAAAGGAAGACAACGCTCCATCAGCCAAAAGGAAATTCCCGTCACGAAGGCTGTTAATGTCCTCTTGTAAAGAGAAGCATAGAATATCTTCTCTTCCCAATCGTCCCAATCATAATGCAATGGTTTGCCACACCAGTACGCGGCCAAGACCACCGGGATGGACGCATAAAAATGGCTTTTCTGAAAATGGACCAGATCGGCCTGGCGTGATAATGCGCAGAGTGTTTTTGTATTCCTTATCAATGTGCCGACCGAAATAATCCTCTCGAGAGGAATGGCATGAACGGCGCCGAGGAAACTTTCTTCGCGCTTCGTCATCGGGAAATAAGCGATCTTGACCTGATGGTCCTTGCTCGCCAACTGCTCGGCCAGTTTGACCACGCGGATCGTCCAGGGCTCCATCGGGGAGCACAGATCGTGCGGATGGACCATAAGGATCTTCATGGTCTAACCGCCGGGGAAAAGCAAACTTTTCCGGACTTGCTTTACCAAAGATAAATACAGGGCAAGAAAAAAATGATACGCCGTCAATGCTAAAAGAACGGGAACCGCCCAATAACGCTTCCCCCCTGAGAATCGACTTGATCTTCTATTCATTTCCCCCGCTCCGGTCCCTTAGGCCTTGAGAAACTTGTACAGTCCGAATTCTTTCAAATCTTTTACCATGTTCAGCAGATTCTGATGATTGTCACAATGGTCGCAGTGCTCATCATAAAGCTTTACGCCGTTGAGACAACGGATGTGTGTGTTTTTCGACAAAAATTTAGCCTCGATGCGCTTTTGCCTGTAATAGTCGGAGTGCCAAATATCCTTGAGACGGGCGTCCTTCAAATATCCCATGGTCCTCAGATGGCAACACATGCTGAGATCGCCGGGCGCGGGAATAAGGCAGAAACTCCATCCGATCAGGCAGCCTTCTTTTAAAAAAACATCCTTGGACCATGCCCCGGTCTCTCTGTCGTAATTCTCGAACTGGAACTTGATGTTGCTGACGAAATCAATTCCTGCCTTTTCGAATACCTTCTCGGCTTGCGGAAGATCTTTTTTCATAACAGCCAGCTGCTCCCCGTTCAACCGCAAATGCCCGTTATTGTCGTCGATCCTGATCAGATAAAACCGGGCGGCATCGGTCCCGATATAGGCATCGGTTTCGGCCATCGGAATGAGTTCGTGAAAATTCATAGAATGAAGGACATGCGTCATGATCACGCGCGGGAATTGCTTGCCAGATTTTTTCTTCAATTCCATTAAGGTTTTTATGTTTTCAACGGTCCTCTGGAAAAGATCGCTTGGTTTGGATTCCAGGCAAACTTTGGCATAGGTCTCCGCCGTCCCGGCCGGGAACGAACAATAGATCTCACGCACTTCCAGCTCAATGATCTTTTCTGCGATCTCGCGTGTCAGAAGAGACCCGTTCGTAAAGAAAAGCGGCTTGACCCCCTTCGCCCGCACATATTCGATCATCTTCATGAAGTCCGGATGTAACAGCGGCTCGCCGTCTCCCTGAAGGATCATGCATTCGGTTTTTAACTCTGCGGCGTCATCTACGATCTCCTTAAATTTTTGAAGATCCATTTTCCGGGTCAAAAATTCCGGCTGATGACGAATGAGCGGATTATGAACGAAGCAATGCGCGCACTTGATGTTGCAACGATGAAAGGGGTCCAGCACGATGACCTGAGGTCCGATGAAGGCTTCCTCAAAAATAGTGCCGAGCAAGCGTGCCAGATCGGTCTCTCTGAAAGGATAAAGGCGGGCGTTCATTTCGGCCGTCTCGAGTATCTCGGGAAGTTCCTTATCATACAATCCGATCTTGATGCCGGGATGGATCTTGCTGAGCTTCTCCACGACAGCGGACAGCCCTTTCGCTAAATTTCCGACAGGGAAAATTTCGAACGGTTCGTCTAAGACATCGAAGTTCTTGGCATCAACGTTCAACAGTTCAAGGCACAATTTGTATATTTGCCTGATCCTGAAAAAATTGTACCGTGATAAACCGATCTCGATCATTTCCTTTTTGAGAGCGCGCTCCCGGATATGGGAGATCACGGCGTCGAAATCCTTCTTTCCGCCGATGCGCTCGTGCAAAACCGCCCGATCACCCAAAAGGACATGCCGCATATCGGAGACCGCAGGCAGGGCGATCATCCCGGTGACGCTCTTCACGCCTTGCGCGGTTTGGATAAAATCATTTACTTTCGAAGCCGCGCGAACAGAGTCCGATCCGAACAATTGTGCGATTTTCTTCAGGAACCCCCATCGACATCTCACGGACAGGAAATTCATAAGCGTTTTAATCTTCATCAATCTGTGCCGCCCCTTGTGATTTTATTTGCGTGTCCACACAACGCTTGCGGGACATAATAGCCGCAAGCGAACGTTATGAAAAGGAGAGAAAACGGAAACTCGATTGAAAACTCTACTCTTTGTAACAATTTACCATGCCGGTACAGTTTGTTCGGCAACGTCTTATCTTTTCCCGCACATGCTCCGCCTTTTGCGATGTCCAGATCTGCCCCACATCGCTTTCTTTGATGTTCCCGACAGATTCCATCTCGCAACAGAGGTACACATCCCCCTTGGGATTGACGAGCATCATATCATCTCCAAGACTACACGCGGTCTCCTTGACGAATTTCTCAGGATCGGAAAAATATGATTTATATCTCTCTAGTTGACCGATCGGATTGTCGATTCTGCGGCCCATTTTTTTTAACCGGATCAATTCGTCCAGCACGGAATGGACTTTGCGAATATCCTGCGGCCAAAGAAAATCATATTCTTTTTTTTTGTACCATGCGGCATCCGGCGGAACCATATTGGGCCTCGTAACGGCTATAAATGAAAGCGAGAGCTCCCGACCACGCGCCCAATCCACAAGATCCAGAATGCCCTCCAGATTGGGACCCATGATAATAGTTTGAAGCGTAAGATTTTGAAGTTTCCCCCTGTAGGCGCTCAAATACCCCAGGGCCTCCATCACCTTTTTGTGCGCCCCTTTGGTGCCCCGCAAAAAATCGTGGATATTTCCATCTAAGCTTTCTAAGGACAAAGCCAAAAAACTAAGGCCTGAATCTGCGATCCTTTTGGCGACAGCTTTATCCATCAGATAACCGTTCGAAACCATGGAAAACCTAAAACCCTGTTCCGCGATGAACTCCACCAGGTCGAGCATGCCTTCTTTCATGAGAGTTTCGCCTCCGGAGAGGTTCATCTCGAAAGGCATGCCAGCAAATTCTTTGAGCGAAGAAATAAATTTATATAGATGGCGAAGCTGTAACTCCTCCGGATCTTCCTTGGACATCCAGTAGCCGCACATCTTGCATTGGAACATGCACCGATGCGACACTTCGATGACGCAGAATTTCGGACGTTTTATATCTTTGGGTATGTCCATATTCATTCCGCTATGGTTGTTTGAGTCTTTTGCTGCACGTCGCGATGCATTGTTTGGCGCCTTTCACATCCGGATTGAGCTTTAGGGCCCGCCTGAAATGATCCGCAGCTTTGTCAAACTGTCTCATCCCTTCGTAGCAACACCCGAGGCTCATGTAATAATATTCATTGTTGGGACATCTCCTGAGCAGCCAATTAAATTCTTCTGCGGCCAGATCAAACTGCTTCAAGCTCTCATAGCAGTACGCAAGCCCCTGATGGGCATGATCATTTTCAGGATCAAGCGCCAGGGCCTTTTTGAACTCGCCCACGGCCTCATCGTACCGCTTTTTGCGTTGATAGCACGATCCCAGGCCTTGATGCGCGGCTCCGCTGTGGGGGAAAATCCCGAGTTCGTTATTGAATTCCTTTATGGCTTTGTCGATTTGTTTTTTTCCTAAATGGCAAAAACCAAGACCGACATGACCATTTTTGTTTCTGGGGTTGATGCTCAAACCTTTCCTAAATTCATCCATGGCCTTATCAAACCGCCTTGAATCCTTATAGCAAAACCCGAGACTGTTGCGAATGTGTTCGCTTTCGGGATTGATCTCAAGCCCGCGCTTGAACTCATCGATGGCTTTGTCAAACCGTCCCTCATGCTGGTAGCACAGTCCCAGACCATGGCGGGCGTGTTCATTCTGAGGATCTAACTCGAGCGCCTTATGGAACTCCTCGAAAGCGCGGCTGAATTCTTTTTGATCCAGATAGAGGAATCCGACATCGTGCGCGGCCTGGCCTTTTTGAGCGGGATCTTTTTGTTCGTACTGGTCATCCGGAGGAAAAGCGCAGATAAAATTAATCACGCAGCATCTTTTTCCCGGGCCGCGAGAATCGATCTTCTTTCTTATCTCATTTGCCTTATCAGAAAACCAAAGCTGCTTCAAATCATCCTCTCTTACATTGCCCAGCACATCACCGCTAAGGTACATGTTCCCGCTTTCGTCCAGATCGAGAATGTAATCGTGGACTTTGTAGGGCGTGTCCCTCATGAACTGATCGGGTTCGGTATAGTATTCTTTCATCGCATCAAGCTGCGAAAGGGGGTTCCAGATCTTATATCCTTCCTTTCTCAGTTTTTTAAGCTGGTCAATAAGCCCGTGGACCTTCCCCGTGTCCTGCGGCCAAAGATCCTTGTAGGTCTGGCTCTTGAACCAATGATGCCTCTCCTGGACCAGCCCGGTTTCCAGTAGGGCCAAAAACGATATATTCTGGATCGCCCTATTTTTGTTCACCCATTCTGTCAGTTCCAGTATCTCGTCTAAATTTTTCTCCATGAGTATGGTTAAAATGGTGAGGGTCAACTTTGAGCCGCAGTATTTCTCCAGATATTCGATGGCCTTCATAGCCCGGGAGAAAACATCGTCTTTGCCTCTCAACTCATTGTGCGTGCGCGGGTTCAAACTTTCCAGGGATATGGCCAATACATTGAGGCCGGAATCTGCGATCCTCTTCGCCATATCTTCGTCGATGAGATAGGCGTTGGTGGAAATGATGGATCTAAATCCTTTTTGGGATATAAAACCGCACAGATCCAGGCACCAATCTTTCCACAGGGGCTCTCCGCCCATCACATTGATCTCAAGAGGCTCTTTAACGAACTCGGACAGGGACTGTACGAATTTTTTGGCCTCCTCAAAAGTGAGTTCGTTCGATTGCGACCCGCATTGCCAGGATTTACACATCTTGCATTTGAGAAGGCACCTGTTGGTAATCACAATATCGCAAAAACGAGGGTTGCCTGCCCGCGAAAGATCTTTTTCATCGCTCATAAAATCGCTCCTTATTCTTTCCCGTTTCATCCCGCCCCTGTACCATCTTGCGCCCCGCTTAGCGAAGACCCAAATCGTAAAGGGCCTGAACTCCCAGCATAACAAAGAATGTTCGCACCCTCGCAGAAATAAATCCCGGCGCTCAGTTATTTTGTTATTGGGGAGTGCTGTTTTTTGAGCGTAATCTCATCATACGCGAAACGCACCTTTTGCTTATCGCCAAATTTATGGTAGAGAAAGAACAAAAGGTGTTCTAATTCGTATGTGAAAAAAGCATTCCCTTCGGTATTGCCCAAGAGTTTTTTATAAGAAAAAATGATCTGTTCCTTTTTGTCAGGCCAACGCAGACCGTTTATTTCATCGTAACTGTATTTATGGAAATTCGAAAATTCATCCGTAGCGTACTGATTGATTATGGAAATATTCTCGATCCCAAGATCCTTTGCCTGCGACAAAAACATGCTGCCATCCCTCAAGTCGAATTGATTGATGTAGAGCGTATCAATATATCTTTTATTTTTGTTTAAGAATGTGATGGTTTCTTCTATGTCGCGCTCCTGCTCGTGCGGCAATCCGCAGATGATCTCCACCCCCGTCCAGATCCCGGCTTCATCCGCCCACTTGAGCGTATCTTCAAGTTTTTTTACACTGATCCCCTTGCGCATACATTTTAAGAGCCTGGCGCTGGCCGTTTCGATGCCGAAGATCAGCCGCACACAACCCGCTTGACGCATCTTGAAAAGCGTCTCTTTATCCAGATTATCCGCGCGGGCACAATCACTCCAGAGGATCTTCGTTTTATTTTTGATGATTTCGTCACATAACTCATTGACGTATTGTTTCGAGATATTAAGAGTATCGCTTAGAAAAAAGAAGCCCGTGGGATTGTACTCTTCCTGAAGTTCTTTTAAATAAGAAGCCACGGTGGGCGCATCCAAAATAAACATCACTCTATTATTGGACATGGTGCAGAAGGCGCACTCATAAGGACAACCTTTGATGAATTTAAACGGAAGCACCAACGTGCCTGATTTATCAAATTCTTCCGAAGCCTTGCACGACCCGTCGAAGTGGTGCGCGAACCCTGAATATCGATACTTATCCATCGGCAAACCGGAAAAATCGGGCTTGAGAGGCGGATAGAGATCGGTAAGTTCCGTCGAAATGAACTTTCCATGGATCTTTTTTCTGGAATTCAGGAATTTTGATAGCTCGGCCCGATCCCTTAACACCCACAACAGTTTGAGCAATACGGTTTCACTCTCCCCGCGGATCACATAATCTATGTCCCGGCAATCATATTGACTTAACAGCTCTATCGATTGATCCGATCCCCCCAGTATCAATACGGGGTGATGCTTCTTCTTAAGAAACCGGGCCAGGCTCAAGGCGAAAAGAAAGCAGCTTGCATTAGCGTAGATCTCGCGCAATGAGAATAAAACCACGTCATATCCGCAAAACGGGGTATTTTTCGTCATACCCTCCAGGATCGCTTCTAATCCCGGGTCTTCTGCCCCTGCAACGTATTTCAATATTCTGTTTTGATCGAAGAACACCGCTGTATCGAATGCTTGGGCCGATGTCTTAGCATGATGTTTGTCATAATGAATATGGATATTTAAATCATCCTGGTCAATTTCAACGGCGTTCGCCCTGAGATAGGCCACGATCTGTCCCAGGGCCAGGGGAGGCAGAAGAGTATAATTCAGTTCGTGAGGGAAATCTTTTGCTGGATCGCAAAAATCCGGCATCCTGACAATTTTGATCTTGGACCCCGGGGACTTTAGCTCGTTTTTCTTATTTTTTATCAAAAATCTTGTCGTCTTAGTAAACTCATCGATCGCCAGGCCAAGTTTGCCTTGTTTTCGATAGCTATACCCCAACATCTGCCTGGCAAACAGATTGTCCGTATCCAATCGTTTTGTTTGTTTAAATTCCATCTCGGCAAGACCGTATAAACCCTGTTCGAGATAGAGAGCCCCTAAGGCTTGATGCGCAAATGCCGCTTCCGGATCAAGTGCAACATTTTTCTTCAGCGCTTCCAAAGCCAAAGCGTATTGTTTTTGCTCGAAATACGCGAGACCTAACTGACAGTAAACATGTTTGTTCTGAGGATCCAACGCGACGGCTCGCTCAAAATGGAGCGTCGCTTTTGGAAATTCTTTCTTTTGAAAGAAACACAAGCCCAAATGATAATCCGCTTGCAAGTGTCTCGGGTCGATCTCGAGAGTCCGCGCAAATTCCCCGAGGGCCTTGCCAAACTCTCTTTTTTCATACCAGCATAGACCCTTGCCAAAATGGATGCTGGCATCCTGGGGGTCCATCGTAAGGGCCTGGCCAAATGCCTCCATAGCTTTTTCTATTTGCCCCTGCTCAAAATAAAGAAAGCCCATATTTCTCTGAAAATATTTGCGCGCCGAAGTTCCAGGGTTGAGCTCCGCGTTCTTTGCAAAAGCCTCTAGGGCTAATTCATATTGTTTGAGTTCGAAATGCGCGTGACCTAACTGGCAGTAAACGTGTTGGTTCTGAGGATCCAATGCGGCGGCCCGCTTAAAATGGGTCAACGCTTTCAAAAACTCTTTTTTTTGAAAATAACACAAACCCAAATGATAATCAGCTTGTAAGTGCCGCGGATCGAGCTCGAGAGTCCGCGCAAATTCCTCGAGGGCCTTATCGTATTCCCCTTTCGCATGCAGGCACAGACCCGTCCCAAAATGGACGCTCGCATCCTGGGGATCTTCCTGAAGGGCCTTGAAAAATTCGTCCGCAGCTCTGTCGATCTGCCCTTGCTCGAAATAAAGAAATCCCGCATCCCTGTGAGAATATTTATGCATGGTTTTTGAGGATCTTGAAATAGACCGATCGCACATCTTCTTTGCGATCGAAATAGGAATAAAGAAAAAACAACAAATGTTCATCGGTAAAAAAACGATACCCGCGGGCGCAACTCTCCCGGACCGCCGACACGGAAGATTCTATTTGTTTTACCTTGTCTTTCCAGGCCAAGCCGCCGGCCTCATCAAATCCATATTCCACGTAACTGCTGAAATCTTTGTCTGTGCACTGGTCGACCTTGAATATTCGCTCGATCCCGTATTTTTGAGGAGAATTATAAAGCACCGAATTGCCCCGCAAGTCAAAATGGTTGAGATAGACCCGGTTGATATATTTCTCGTTTTCTTTCAGAAAGGAAATGGTCGCCTCGATATCTTCCTGTTTTTCATGGGGGAATCCGCCTATCACCTCCACGCCGGACCAGATGCCCGCTTCATCCGTCCATCGCAGGACGTTTTCCAGATCTTTCAGCTCTATTTTTTTATTGATATATTTCAACAGCCTGGGACTGGCCGTCTCCATCCCGTAGATCAATCGAATACATCCTGCTTTTCTCATCTTGAAAAGCGTCTCCCTGTCCAAATGATCGACACGGGCGCAGTCGGACCAAAGGATCTTGAGCTTCCGGGCAATAATCTCATCACAGAGGCTGATAATGTATTGTTTTGAAATGTTGATCGTATCGTTCAGAAAGAAAAAACCTGTGGGACCATATTCTTCCTGTAGGGATTTTAAATGATCGACTATTTCCTCCACCGGAAGCGCATGACTCATCTTCTGCGTAGAAGAGATGCAAAAGATGCATTCAAAAGGACAGCCTCTTGTGAACCTGTAAGGTAACAGTAAACTTCCTGTCTCCTGGAATTTTTTCATCACCTTTTCAATGTCGGAAGGATGGTCCAGAACTTCGTCCCTGGACCTGTATTGTTCCATGGGCAGACCCGAAAAATCCGGCTTAATGGCCTTGCAAACCCTGTTTGATGAGATCCGCTTTCCTTCTTCTGAGATGGAAAGGTCCGGGAGAACGCCCAACTTTTGGTTATGAATGATGGCATTCAGCAAATGATAGAGGGGATATTCTCCGTCGCCTTGGATGATAAAGTCTATGTCCTGACAATCGTGCTGGGTCCTCAGCAGATTGCTCCAGGGGCCTTGGCCCCCTAAGACGATCGTAGCGTGGTACTTTCTCTTTATGAATCTTGTGTAGGCCAATGCGAACGCGAGGTTGCTGTCGTTTTCGATATTATCCGGCAGCGAAAGAAGGGCGATCTGTCCGGCGCTTAACGCCGTTTTTGAATCTATCTTTTCCATGACCTCTTCGACATGGGCGTCAGAAGAACCCTTGCAATAATTTTTGATCCTTGCCATATCGAAAAAGATCTCGATATCCACCTTATCGTCCGGAGAAGTCGAATAATGATTGTCGTGGTGGATCTTCATGTTGAGATCGTCCTGCTCTAAAGAAATGCCTTGGGAGCGCAAAGAAGCGGCGATCAGGCCCAGACCCAGCGGCGGGATCAAACAGCAGTTTGGTCTGGAGGAAAACTGCCTTTTTTTAAAAAAACTTGGCAACCTTATAAGTTTGATCTTGGGATCGCCCATCATGAACCCTGATCTGTCTTTTCATCTTCATACCAGCAATTGATGATGTGGTGGCAATTCCTCTGGCAATAAAGGATCTCTTCGCGCCTTTCGTGCGCCATGTTGGAATACCATAGATCCTTCAGGCCCCCTTCCCGGATATTGCCTATGGGCTTGATGTAAGGGCAGAGGTTCACACTCCCGTCCGGAGATACGGTAAAAGCGTTGTCATTGAGAACGCTGCACGACGTCTTTTTTATGAAATCCTGCGGTGCTTTAAAGTAACGTTTGAAAAGCTTGAGTTGAGAGACGGAATTGTTGATCTTGTCTTTTTTGTCTTTCGGGACGCTCTCCTTGAGCTTGATCAGTTCATCGATCACAAGATCGACCCGCTGGTCCTCTTTGGGCCAGAGGAATTTATACTCCTCCGAGCGGTACCACGCTTCAAGAGGCGCGCTGTGAAAGGGCTGGACCACGGCCTGGAAAAACACGGAGGAAAGCCGCTCGTCTTTCTTTACAAAATGAGCCAACTCCAAAAGCCCTTCCAAATTAGGGGCCATGATCACCGTATCGATGGCGATCTCGAGTGACTTTCGGTATTTCGCCAGATGCTCGATCGCCTCCATGAGTCTCTGATAACTTTCCGGATTGCCACGCATATCATTGTGGATCTTTTCTTTGAGGCTGTACAAGGTCAAGGCGATATAATTGAGCCCTGCCTCCGCCAGCCTCTTGGCCATTGTTTCGTCCATCAAGTAACCGCTCGTCGCCAACGATGTCCTGAATCCTCTCCGGTGGCAAACACCGATCAATTCTATGAGCGTGTCCGCCATCAACAATGGTTCCCCGCCTCCAAAAATAACCGTAAAATCGGTGTCCTTGGGTTTGTTTATGGAAGAAATAAAGCTTTTCCACTCCGTGAGGGTGGGCCTCACTATATCTTTTTCATGATTTTCCCACAGATGACACATCCTACATCTCAAGTTACATCCGAGGGTCAGCAAGATCACGCACGAACTTGGCTCTTTGATCTTAGGATCACTTGCTCCCGACATTCTCCAGCATCCTTTCTTTAGTCAACACGTTATCCTCGCCAGAACTATCTTTTTATTTTTTTACGTTTTGCCACGCAGGGATCAAGCCCAGTTCGGCAAAAACAGAGGCCATTTTTTGGTGCCTCTGGGTCCTCACCTGGATCGTATTGGATCCGTCCCGGGTAAACCATGCATACCAGTCATGGATCATGGATCTGTCTATGTCATATGCTTCAAGGCGGTCAAAGATGTCCATCCCCGGCCCGATCGTGCAGATATTCAAACTGTTGATTTTGTCGATGAGGGCGGCGTGCTTGCTTATGAAATCTATCGTAGCATCGACATCCTCTTCTGTTTCGCCCGGAAACCCGACGATGAGATTAACCTCTGCCCGCATGCCTGCCTCCTTGACCTTGACAAGCATATCTTCGGAATCCTTAGCTGTACTCCCTTTCGCCATAAGCTTTAAAACAGGGTCGGAAAAACTTTCCATACCGAAGGTGAGACCTCCGCATCCGGCTTTTTTCATCTTTCGGATCAAGGCGCCCTCCATATCTTTTCTGACAGTAGCCTGTCCGCCCCAAGCCACGCCCAGATCCATTTCGATCAGCCGGTCACAGAACCGGTCCAGAAATCCAAGGTCGCCGTTGACCAATAGATCGCAAAATTCGAACCTTTTTCTTTTGTACCGTTGCACATGATAGCTCATTTCCTGGGCCACATTGTCCGGATCCCGGACCCGGTAAGGTTTTTTAAGCGGGGAATCAAAGCAAAAAACACATTTCCGTATGCACCCCCTGCTGCTGATGAGCGGGATAAGATCTCTTTGCGTGTAAGCGTTGATAGCAAACTCTTCGAAAGTGGGAAAAGGGATTGTGTTGATATCCATGACTTCGGGATGAACGGCCTTTAAACAAACGACTGGATCCTCCGGAGCATCTTTCCAAACCTCACAACGGAGGTCCCCCTGAACAACGCGCCTTTCTCGAACAGCCTTCAATAAGCAAAGCAGGGGGCATTCTCCCTCGCCCACCACAAAATAATCGATCAGGTCCTTCTTAAATAAAGAACGTCCTTCCCTGTGGCTGGCCCCGCCTCCGCCAACAATGATCACTAAGTCACGATCGTTCGCTTTCTTACGAAGCATCCATAGGAGCCTGTTTAAAAATGGGACGGACGCAAAGGTGGCCGAAAAACCTATGATGGCGGCATTAAAAGAGATTATTTTTTCAGCCCACTGCTCCATCCGGCCCTGAAGACTGTCGACCACTTTTCCGGACGCCCAAAATTCGAAATCCTGCGTATCCCACTTTCCCCGGATCTCTTCCGGAGAGCCAAGAAAAATATCCATGTTCAGATCGTAGACCTCAGCGTCAAAACCGCGGGATTTAAGAAAGGTGGCCAGATAAGCAATACCCAGCGGCGGGGCATAGCTTCCCCACGGCGGGGATTGGACTAAAAGGATTTTATCTCGCATTTTATCTTCCGCCGTAGATCAACGCTTTGGTTTTATAGGATTTTATCCGCCACGCATATTTCTTTTCTTCGCACAAGAGCTCTGCGCGACGCATTTTTTCAGCCCCTATGGAGTAGAACAGTTTTTTGATCTTCTTTTTGTCGCCATATTTCGCATAGAGAAAAAACAAACACTGTTCATACTCGTGTTCCGGAAAAGGCGACCGCCCAAAGCTTTCTACGATCCTATCCACGCTGGAAATGATCTGCTTTCTTTTCTCCGCCCACTTCAGTCCCCCTATTTCATCGAAGCCATATTTAACAAACGTGGAAAATCCGTCCTCGTAGCTGGATATTTCATGCACATGGGTGATCCCGTACCTTTCCGGATACTTGGACAACAGGCTGGTGTCCTTGATATTGAAGGCATTGTAATAGAAAGAATCTATGTGTTTTTTGTTCTTTTTTATAAAAGATATCGTTTCACGGATGTCTTTTTCCTTTTCATGAGGTAATCCGCCGATGATCTCTATCCCGGTCCAAATACCCGCCTCGTGAGCACAACGCAGCATTTCCCTGAGCTGTCCCAGGTTGATATCCTTATTGATATATTCCAGCATTCTCTTGCTTGCCGTTTCCATACCGAAGACCATTCTTATGCACCCGGCTTCTCGCATTTTATAAATAGAATCCTTATCTAATCTGTCCACCCGGACACAATCGCTCCAGCGTATTTTTAGCCTTCTTTTTATGATCTCATCGCACAGCTGCTCCAGGTACCCTTTGGAAATATTCAGCGTATCGTTGAGAAAGAGGAATCCTGTGGGATTGTATTTGTTCTGTAACTCTTCAAGCCACAAAGCCGCTGTCTTGGGCTCCGTGATATGGATCAATCCGCCGGATGAGCTCGCGCAAAAAATGCAGCGGTTGGTGCAACCTTTGATAAGCCGGACGGGCAGGAGAAGGGTTTCTGAAGCGTTAAACTCTTTGATGGTATTTTCCAAACTTTTATTCCGGCAATAATCCGTTTTGAGCCCGCGGTATTTGTACCGATCCAAAGGCAACCCGTCAAAATCCGGCTTCACCGGCGCGGGGACCTTCTGGGCATAGAGAACCCTTTGGTCCGGCCGGGTGATCGCCTTGCCCTGCGAAAGAAGACCGCATAAAGAGAGTAATAGTTCGGACAAGACCTCTTCTCCCTCTCTGCAGATCACATAATCGATGTGCGGCCATTCGCAACCCAGCTTCCGCATCAGCTCGGGAAAATACTCCAAACCGCCTAAAACAATGATGGGATCGAATTTTTTCTTCAAGTATTTGGCGAGGCACAGACTGAACATGACGTGGCTGAAATTCATGGAACAGCTGTCCAAAGAAAAAAGTATGACTTTGTACCCCTGGAACTCGCTCTTGCGTAGAACCTTTTCCATGATATGGTCGATCTTGGGGTCTTCCTTGCCTTTGACGTATTCAACGATCCTGAGATCCTCAAAAAACACTCCCTCGTCTATTTTTTCTTCGCTGTTTTTTGAAAAATAGTTATCGTGATGTATTTTAATGTGCAGGTCGTCCTGGGACAGGACCGCGCCCCGGGCCCTTAGGTAAGAGACCAGACTGCCCAAGGCTAAGGGAGGCAGCATGATGGAGTTCATTTCCGAAGAAAGGATCTCCGGGCCGTAAAAATTGGGGATCCGTATCATTTTGATCGTACAGTCCCCTTGCCTGCGCGAAAAATCTGGCTCGCCTGAAAAGGTCTTCGCGCTCTTTTGAGCGTCATCACTGCTTGCGCTCTTGAGCAATTCTTCGACGGCCGGCCCGTAATTTTTTTGCTGCACATGAAGCTGGGATAACAAGTGGCCGCATGATTCGTCCAGCTGGCCCGCTTCTTTGATTTTTTTCAACTCTTCGAGACAAAGCGACGGATTGTTCTGTTCAAGATAGATTCGCGCTAAAATTTTACGGGCATAGCAGTCATCGGAATCAATCGTCAAGGCTCGTTTCAAGTGCTCGAGGGCCTGGTCGATGCTGTTCTTCTGGAAATAACATGTTCCGATATGGGAATGAAGTTGGGAATGCAGAGGGTTGATCTTTAAAACGCGATCGAATTCCTCTATGGCCTGATCGAAGGCTTCGCTCTGCTGATAACACAGGCCGAGCCCGAAGTGCCCGAGTTCACTGTCAGGAGCAGCATCAAGAGCATGGCGGAATCTTTTCAGGGCCTCATCAAAACGGCCCTGCTCAAAATAACAAAGACCCAAGCCCTCATGCGGGTCCGCGCCGTCAGAATCGATCTCGAGAGCGCGTTCAAACTGCCGGATGGCCTCGGAGTATTTCTTTTGCTGAAGATAGACATGACCCAATTTCAGAATGGCCGCTTTATTCTCGGGATTGAACGCCAGGACCCTATGAAGCTCCGCCAGGGCGCGGTCATAGTCCTTCTTCCCCAGATATTCCGAACCGAGATCTAAGGCCCTGGATTCATCGAACGGCAGATCATCCTGAGACATTTTTTTCCTTTACATCCGATCCCGACTGGCGCTTGGACAGGAACTTGATCACCTCCTTGGCCTGCGCATGTCTGGGATTGATCTTTAAAACACGCTGAAAAGCCTCCATAGCTTTGCCGTGTTCTTGTTTTGTGTTGTAGCACAGTCCCAAACCAAAATGGGCGCGCTCATTGTCCGGATTAGCGTTCAGCATGTAACGGAACTTTTCCATCGCTTCCTCGAGACGGCCCTGCTCAAAATAACAAAAGCCAAGACCCTCATGCGGGTCAATGAACTCAGGGTCGATTTCGAGGGCGCGATTGAACTGCCCGATGGCTTCGGAATACTTTTTTTGCTGAAGATAGACGTGGCCCAATTTCAGAACGGCCACTTCGTTCCTGGGGCTGAGCGCCAGGACCCTGTTAAGTTCCGACAAGGCGCGGGCGTAGTCCTTCTTGTCCAGATACTTTATCCCGAGATCCAGAAGCCGGAATTCTTCGGGCTTTGAATTTTTATGAGCATTCTTTCTCCCCTTCAAAAAATCAAACCAATTACGCACGATGAACCTCCTCCTCGAAAAAACAATTGATCATCGATTTGCAGTTGTCCCTGCAGCGCTTGATGTTTTCCCTGACCCGCCGGGCCTCCGCGGAAGACCAGATCTCTTCCATGCTCTTTCCGTCCCGGATATCGCCGATGGGGTCCAACGACAGGCAAAGGAATATTTTGCCGGACGCATTCACGCTGACAGAATTGTGCCCCAAATTACACCTTGTGGCCCTGACAAATCTTTCGGGATGTTCAAAATAAGCCCGAAAGGTCTTGAACTGGGGAGCGGGGTTGTTTATTTTGTATCCCTTCCTCTTAAAATCCTCCAGACCGTTCAGGACACTTTCTACCTTGTTCGTATCCGCAGGCCACAGAAACGAGAATTTTTCTTTCCTGTGCCACTCATTGTCCTGAGGCGTAAAAAAAGGCTGCACCACCGCCTGGAAACTAATGCGATCTATGACCTCGTTCCGGTTCACCCATTCCGCAAGCGCCAACAGCTCATCCAGATTTTGTTGCATGATCGTGGTCACCACGTGGATCTTCAGTGAATCGTTTTTGAATCGACCCAATAACCCGATGGCGTTCATGACCTTGTCGTAGGTGCCTTGGACGCCACGCAAAAAGTCATGGGTCTCCCTTTGGATAGCATCCAGTGAAAAAACGATCGTACTTAATCCGGAATCTGCGATGTCGCGGGCCATCGGAGCATCGACTAAATAGCCGTTGGTCGTCATGGTGGTGGAAAACCCTTTGTGCGCCGCTTGCCTCACAAGGTCGAGGAGCCCCTTTGTGATCAAGGGCTCCCCTCCGACAAACTGGATCTGGGCCTTATTCCCTACAAAATCCGAAAAGGAATCTATGAATTTTTTCCACGCTTCGATGCCCGGACCGTTGGGATCGCCTTTGCTCTGCCACATAGAGCACATCCTGCATTTCAGCATGCAGGCTTCCGTGATAATAAGGTCACAAAAAAATGGCTTTTGCTGTTGAACGGTATCCACAGACATCATCGCTTTCAAGGCAGTTCTTTGTTGTCAAAACAATTCAGGACATTCAAACAGCTCTCTCTGCATCCGTAAATTTGCTTCCTTCGCGAGGCGGCTTCCGGGGAATTCCAAAGATCCTTGATGTGCCGCTCACGGATATTCCCAATAGGCTGCATGGGACCGCAGAGCAGCACCTCCCCAGTCGGCCGAACATAGATCACATAGTCGCCCTGATTGCAGATCCTGCCGTCACGCACTTTGTCGGGGTGTTTGAAATAAGCCTTGAACGTCTCGAGTTGCTGGACGGAATTGGATATCTTGGACCCGCGGGTTTTGCGCTCGATCATCTGGTCCATGACGAGATCCAGTTGTTTCTTGTCGTGGGGCCAGAGATAACTGAGCTCGGGCTTGTTGAACCACTCCGGGTCCTTGGGCATCGCAAGGGGCTGCGAGATCCCTTGAAAATAAATCGAGCTCAATTTTTCATTCGTCTCGACCCAATCGGCCAGCTTGATCAAGCCGTTCAGATTGGCCCCCATGATCACCGTAAGAATGCTGATGCTCTTAGCCCCGTGCTTATTCAAAAATTCGATCGCCTGAATCGCCCGCTTGTAAGCGCCCGGAGTCCCCCTCAAAAAATCATGGGTGCTTTCATCCAAACTGTCTAAAGAAATGCTGATCACATCAAGGCCCGAATCGACGATCCTTTGGGCCATGGCGTCATTGACGAGGAACCCGTTCGTGACCATCACGGTCGTGAAGCCTCTTTTGTTCGCGAAGGCGATAAGGTCTAGCATGCCTTCTTTGATCAGAGGTTCGCCCCCGGCAAAATGGATGCGGGTCTTGTTGCCGCCCCACTCTTCGAGGGAGACGATGAAATTTTTCCACTCCTTGATCGAAAGCTCCCGCAGATTCTTGGGGGACTGCCAAAGCTTGCACATTTTGCACTGGAACATGCAATTTTCCGTGATCCCGATATCGCAAAAAACGGGGATGCTCCTTACGGTCATGGTCCGCGCTCCTTATTCCGCGAAAAAACAGTTCAAAATGTTGTTGCAGCTTTTCTGGCAATGACGCATGGCGGCCCTTGTTGTCGCGGCGGCCTCCGAATTCCAGATCTCTTTTATGCCATGTTCCTTGATGCTCCCTATGGGTTGCATGAAACAGCACAAATGCACCAACCCCAACACATTCACGTTAAAAGTATAATCGCCGAAGTGGCACTCGTGGGCCCGGACAAAAGATCCCGGGTTCTCGTAGTATTTTTTGTAGGCGACCAGCTGCGGCATGGCGTTCAGGATCTTGGATCCCTCTTTTTTGTACAGCATCAGCATGTCCAGCGTTGAGGCCACTTTCTTAGAATCCTTCGGCCAGAGAAAGCCGTATTCTTTATCCAAATACCATCGGTCGATCATATCGGTACGGAACGGCTGGGAAAGGGCCATAAAGGAAACCCCGGTGAAGAAATCTTCCTTGTTGACCCATTCGGCGAGGCTTTTGATGTCATGAAGATTGCGCTCCGAAAGGACCGTATGGATATTGATGTGACCCTTTTTCCAATGTTTTTTGAGATGTTCGATCGCTTTCATCAGGCGTTTATAAGAACCCGGTACGCCCGTCAGGAAATCCTGCGTATTTTCATCGAGGCTGTCGAGCGATAGGCCTAATCGGCAGAGACCCGAATCGGCTATTCTTCGAGCCATTTCTTCATCGATGAGCGTAGCGTTGGTGGAAATAGCCGTCTGGAAACCCTGCGCCGCGCTCAGTTGGATCAGGTCTAAAATATTCTTTTTTAGAAGCGTTTCACCCCCTCCAAGATTGATCTCAAAAGGAGGCTGGACCCAACCTTTGAGCGAAAGGATGAAATTCCTGCTCTCTTCGAAGGTGATCTCGTCTTCGATCCCATAACCATTTTCCCAAAAACGGCATTTCTTGCACCGCAGATTGCATCTCTCCGTTACCAAAAAATCGCAAAATGACGGAATGCCGACCTTGATCGCACATGTATTGCCTTGCAAATCAGGGCGACCGGAAGACCGATCCTCACCGTGGTTCATCAGAAAGCATCTCCTTTGCCGGATGGTCGCAAAAACAAAGCCTTTTCTTAAAACACAAGAAAAATCAGATTTCTTCGTCCTCTTTAAAAAAACAATTGACCATATTATTGCAGTTCAGGTTGCAAGCATGCATCCATTCCCTCTCCCGAACGGCTTTGTCAGAGAACCATAAAGTTTTGATATCATCTTTCTTGAGATTGCCGATCGGCTCCCTAAAACAACAAAGCGAGATGTTCCCGGCGGGATCCGTATTGATCACATAATCCCCAAGATAACATGTCGCTTTGCGCGCTCTTTGAGTGGGATCCGAAAAATAAGTTTTATAAACTTGAAGCTGCAGCGGGAAATTATGCAGAGGATACCCCGTTTTTCTCATTTCGATCAGCTCGTCCAAGACGGCGCTCATTTTCACCCTGTCCTTGGGCCATAGAAAACCGTACTGTTCGCTCTCGTGCCAATGATTGTCCAGCGGCACAAAAAAAGGCTTCGCGATCGCCTGGCAGTAGATCCCGCTTAAAAATTTTGCTTCTTTCACCCATTTCACCAGATCGACCACCTCGGTATAATTCACCCCCGAAATGACCGCGATGATACCGATCCTCAGATCCGGACAGAATTTTTGAAGATTTTCGAAGGCCTTCATGACCTTCTTGTAAGCGCCCGGCACTCCCCTTAAAAAATCATGCGTCTCCTCGCGAGCGCTGTCCAGCGATATGAAGATCTCTTTAAGGCCGGAATCTCTTATTTTTTTCGCGATTCCCTCGTCGATGAGATACCCGTTGGACGGCATGAGGGTTTTGAAGCCCTTATCGGTACCAAACCTGATCAGCTCAAAGATGTCTTTCCTGAGCAGAGGCTCGCCCCCGCTGAACACCAGCTCCTTCGGACCCTCCAACAAACCTTCGAGGGAACCGATGAAGCGCTTCCATTCTTCCGTTGAGGTCTGATGCATGTCTTCTTTGGCCTTCCACATCTCACACATCTTGCACCGGAACATGCAGTTGGGCAGCAGGACAATAGAACAGGAATTTGGTTTTTTAATATTCATTTTCATAGTAGCAGTTGACCACGAGTTCGCAATTCCGTCCGCAGTTGCTCATCTGTTTGCGGATATCCTCGGCCTTTTGGGAACGCCAGAGCTCCGCGATATTGTCGGTTTTGATATTGCCGAGCTTTTCCATAAAAAAACACAGATAGACATCCCCTAGGGCATTCACGTTGACAGCTTGCTCGGAAACATTACAGCGTTTTGCTTTGATGAAATGATCCGGGCTTTTGAAGTAGTCTTTGAATGACCGCAATTGCCCCACGGGATTTTCTATTTTCCTGCAAGACTTCTTCATCTCTATGATCTTATTGAGGACGCTTTCCACCCTTGAATAGTCCGCGGGCCAAAGCTCCTTGAATTCCTCTTTCTTAAACCATTCCCAGTCGACCGGAGCGCCGAAAGGGCGCATCACCGACATGAAATAAATGGAATCCAGCAGTTCATTCCGCTCGACCCATTCAGCCAGCCCGGCAAGGTCCTCCAGGTTCGAAGCCGTGATGATCGAATTGATCCCTAGTTTCATCCCCTTTTTCCCGATACGCTTGAAATGCTCCAAAGCGTTCATCGCTTGCTGAAAGCAACCTTCCCGGCCTCTCAAACGATCATGAACGGCGGGGTTCAGGCTCTCGAGCGATAGATTCAGCATGCTCAGCCCCGAATCGACAAGCCCCCGGGCCATGCTTTCATTAATGGGATATCCCGAGGAAGTCATGACCGTCCTGGAACCCTTCGCCCTGATGTGGCTTATCAGGTCCAATATCCCTTTCTTGATCAGGGACTCTCCGCCGATCAGATGTACTTCCATGGGCTCGGAATTCAGCTGGCCTAAGGAATCTACGAATTTTTTGCAGTCTTCGACGCTGATCTCGTCTTTGACGGTATCTAATTTCCACAGGTGGCACATTTTGCAGCGCAGAACGCACTGATTGGTCACGGTCAAGAGACATGTTCTTGGTTTTTTGATCTCCACGGTCAGCTCACCTCGGAATATAATCCGTTATATTTTCGATCTTATAGAAACAATTCACCGCGATATCGCAATCCTTCTGGCATCGGTTGATCTCGTCCTTAGCGCTGTCCATCTCTTTCGACGACCAAACTTCGGAGAACTTTTTCTCCCTGATGTTGCTGACAGGAGGCATGCAAAAGCACATGTTGATATCGCCGTAGGCATTGATCTCCGGGGCCAGATCGCCCCGGGGACATTTGATCTTGCTGTCATGAATGAACCGGTAGGGATTCTTAAAATACTCCTTCACAAGCCTCAACTGCTCCGGAGGATTACAGATCTTATATCCCCGCTCTTTGCAGACCGCTAGATACTCCAGGGCCTCATGAACTTTTCCAAGATCCCTCGGCCAAACATCGCTATGTCTTGTACTCTTGAACCACTCCCGCTCTTGGTCATCACAATCAAAGGGCTGCAGACATGCGTTGATAAAAAGGTCGTTGATCTTCTCGTTCTTGTTTGCCCATTCGGTAAGATCTTTCACTTCGTCTAAATTTTTTTCCATTAGGGTCATCGTAAGACCAATGCTCAAGCGATCCTCTTTGTTGGTCCCCCGATATTTGTCCAAGAGTTCGATGGCATTCATGACCCTAGCGTAACTCCCCTTGATCCCTCTCAGATAGTCATGGGTCTCTTCCTTAAAACCATCCAGGGAAAGAAAGATGCCATTCAGCCGGGAACGAACGATCTCTTGGGCTTTCTCCTCATCGATATAGAATCCGTTGGTCGTGATGGAACTGCTGAAACCTTTTTCCCGGATATAGGAAACGATCTTAAAAAGATCTTTCCTCAAAAAAACCTCGCCCCCGATCAGATGGATAAAGATCGGATCGGTCGTGACGTTGCGCAAGTCATCGACAAATCCCTTGATCTCGCCAAAGCTTAATTCCTTCCTGTCGATCGGCCTCTCCGCGTTCTTCCACATGTTGCACATCTTGCAACGGAAATTGCACGTCTTCGAAACCACCAACAGGCAAAAAGCGGGCGCTGCTCTCATGCTTTCTTCTCTCCTTGAGCCGGCACCTCAGGTTCAAAAAAACAGTTGGCCATGATATGGCAATTCTCCCGGCAGGCATAGACCGCCTCCCGGGTCTTTTTCGTCTGCGGCGCAGACCACATGACGGGCAGCGACCCCGTCTTGATGTTCCCGATCGGGTCCATCAGACAGCAGAAGAACACTTTACCGTAAGGGTCAACGTGGAATTCATAGTCCCCAAGATTGCATTTGACCTTTCTCAGGAATTTGTTCGGGGCAAGAAAATAATCGTTGAATTGCAAAAAATGGTCGGGATGATTTCCTATCTTATATCCTTTTTTCTTGAGCTCTCGCAACTGCCGCATCAGCTCCGAGACCTTGGAAGGATCCTGAGGCCACAGAGCGCTGTTCTTTTCCTTCCGGGTCCAGTCCGCATCCATTTCCTCGCCAAAAGGCTGCGTCACCGCTTGAAAACTGATCATCTCGAGCCGTTTGTCCCGTTGGACCCGCTCGACGAGGTCCGGGATCTCGTCCAAGTTTTTTTCCATGATTGTGGTCAGGACGGCCATCCGGAGCTTCCGGTCCTTGAACCCGTCTACGTGCTCGAGCGCCTCCATGATCTTCTGGTGGCTGCCTGCCATGCCGCGCAGCACGTCGTGTGTGGTGGCCGCGGACCCATTCACGAAGAAAGTGAGCGTCCCTAATCCGGAATCGATGAGTTTTTCCGCCACGGTCTTATTGACCAGAAAACCGTTTGTGACCAGATTGGTTTTGTGCCCTTCTTCGTGAATGAAACGGATCAACTCAAAGAGCCCCTCCGTCAGAAGCGGCTCGCCTCCGGAAAGATGGAACTCGAACCCGGGATCTACCAGACCGCGCAAGGAACGGACGAATTTCTTTTTTTCTTCCAGAGTTGTTTCGGTCTTCTCATTATCGCAGACATCCCAAATGCGGCACATGCGGCAGCGGAACATGCAGCGATAGTTCAGGACCCAGCAGCAAAAACGCGGCTTTGTTTCCGGCTTGTTCTTTTTTTTGAACAGGGAGAACATGATGACCTCTTTTGGCGACGAGGGCTTTTATCCATTCGTCTTGGGGACAGTTTCTTCTTTGTAAAGCAACGGATCGTCCTCAACGTAGCAACAGTTAAGGAGAAGATGGCAATTGGTCTTGCATGCGTCGACTTTGCTGCGAATGAGCTCCGCATCCTGCGAGCGCCACAGCGTCCTGATATCGTTCTCCCGGATGTTCCCGATAAAATCCTTAAAAAGGCAAAGCTGGATGAACCCATACGCGTTCACGCTGATGGCCCTTCCCCCTACAATACACTTGGCTTTGTTCACAAGCTTTTGGGGATCATTGAAGTAGGCTTTATAGGCCCTCAGATGCTCGACCCTGTTTGAGATCTTCGAGCCGTTCTGCCTCAACCGGATCAATTCGTCCAGAAGCGCCATGACTTTCACATTGTTCTCCGGCCAAAGGACCTGGTTCTCTTTCTGCCACTCGTCGGTCAAAGGACCGCTGTAATTCGGCTGAACGACGACCATGAAATAGATCCAGTTCACGCGCGGGTCACCGTCCGCAAACCGGACGAGCTCGGGGATGTCATTTACGCTTTCGTTCATAATGATCGAGCACAGACCTTTTTGGGTCTTGGGGGCATACTTGGTGAGGTTGTCGATCGCTCCCATGACCCGGTCATACACTCCGGGAACCCCCCGCATCTTGTCATGCGTTGCGGCCAGATGACTGTCGAGCGACAGACTCACGGCATCCAGACCGGCATCCCCGATCCTTTTGGCCATGTCTTCATTGATGAGATAGCCGTTGGAAGCCACGGTCGTCCTGAACCCCTGCTCCTTGGCATATTTGACGAGCTCCAGAATGCCGGGCATCGAGAAAGCTTCTCCCCCGCCGAAATCCAGCTCAAAGCCTTCATCCACTAACTCCCGGAATTGGGCAATAAATGTCTTCCATTCCTCAATGCTTGGAGTTTCTCCGGGTTTCGGCTGAGGCTCATGCCATTTGTTGCACATCTTGCAACGCAACATGCAATAGTCTGTGGCTGCGATACAGCAGAACATGGGTTTCAAATTCATCTCATTCATACGATCCCACCGGCCCCCTTCATTTCTTTTAACCTTGAATGATGTATGCGCGCATCAACAAAAAAAATCACTGGATCTAACTAACAGCCTCCGTCACAAAGGGATAATCTCCCTCGTAATAACAATTCAGAAGAAAGTGGCAGTTGTCTTTGCAGCCAAGGATCTTCTTTCTCGCATTTTCCGCGGGCTCTGAGTACAAAACGGTGGCCAGATCGTCTTTCTTGATATTGCCAAGATGGTCCCAGCGGTAACACAGGAAGATGTCCCCGATGGAGCTCACATGCACTCCCTTATTCATGTTGCATTGGCCGACCTTCACGAACCGGTCGGGATAACGGTAATACGCCTGAAATGCCATGAGTTGCTGAACGGAATTCCCGATGAGAAAGCCCCTATTCCTCAAGTGGATCAGCTCCTCGATCACTTTAATGGCCTTTTCTCTGTCCTTGGGCCAATGAAGGTCCAATTCTCCGCCCTGGTACCATTTCTCCTGCACCGGCGTATTGTTCGGCTGCATGGCCGCCATGAAAAGAATGGATTTGAGCCTCTTGTCTTCGTTGACCCAATGGGCCATGGGGATGATCTCGTCGAGATTCGCGTCCATGATGATGCTGCATATCCCCACGTGAAGGCCCGGGCAATGCTTGTGCAAAAGGTCGATCGCTTTCATGACGCCGTCATAGACCCCGGGAACACCTCTGAAATAATCGTGCTTTTCGGGCTGCAGGCTGTCGAGCGAAAGGATCATGCTGTGGAGGCCGGAATCGGCGATCTTTTTTGCCATTTCTTTATCGAGTAAAAAAGCGTTGCTGGCGATGGCCATTTTAAAACCCAGGTCGGTACAATAACGCACGAATTCCCATAACCACGGAACCATCGTGGCTTCGCCACCGCCGATATCGATCTCAAATCCTTTATCCACAACGGTCCGAAGGGACGCAGCCGCCCTTTTCCATTCTTCCAGAGTCGCTGCGGGATGCTGCCGGATGACCTCTTCGCCTTTCCACTTCTGGCACATCTTACATCGCAACATGCAGTCATCGGTCACGGCAAAACAACAGAACCCGGGCTTCACTTTTCCGCTCATCAAGGGTTGTTCCCTCGCAGGCTTGTTTTCTTTTTTTCCCGAAAAAAATCCTTTTAGATCCACAGATCCACCGCCTCAGCCATTGCCGTTCCTCAGTTTTCGGTACCACGCGGCTATATCCATTGCCCACCGGAAAACTTTCCTCTCCAAAGGGCTCAAATCGTCTAACGCGGCACAGATCAAAGCATTGTGTCCCAGATTATCACAACTTTTGTAGCAGCCCATGGAACAATTTTCGTCATTGCCAATGCCCATAAAAAAAGGGTCTGAAGGATCCAGCTTCAAGGTCTTCCGCCTGAACATCTTTTGTTCTTGGGAATTCCATATTTCGTAAAACGAATTCTTATACAAATTCCCTACCGGAATCCGGTGTGCCTTCAAGCAGGCATTCACATCGCCATTCGACATGATGCGGCTGAACACCCATCCCACATAGCATGGGGAACGGCCGAGAAGTCCGCTGTCATATTGAGCGCTGTCCGCATGCTCGTCCGAAAGCCTCCGCATAAAATGCTCCAGGTTTTCCACCTTTGCTTTGTTTTTCCTTTTTTTGATATGCTCACACTGCTCCAGGACTTCTTGGCGTTCTTTCTTGTTTAAAAGCAATTGGTCCGTCGCGCCAGGGATCGTATCAACCACAGTGAATTCTAAAGATTCACAGCCCGTCTCCTCGGCAAATTCGACCATTTGCTCGAGCTCTTTGTGATTTAAGTTGGAGATGACGTTGTAAACTTTGATGTAGGGCTTACCCGAGGAACCTTTCAAAAAATTCAGAAGCTTGAGCGTTGACTTGATCCTGTGGAACGTGGCCTCATCCTTATTGGGATGGGTCAATGCATAAGTCCCGGGCGTTGCAGCCCATACGCTTACGGTCAACGCGTCGACAGAAAGATCAACAAGCCTTTTGGCGATCAGCCCGTCCACCAGGGTAAAATTCGTATTGATGCAGCAATGCATCCCGCATGCTTTTGCATACTTTATGATCGAAAGAATGTCCGGATGCATAAAAGGTTCCCCGCCCCCGGAAAAGAAAAGTTCGCTCGTTCCCATGCCCACAAGCTCGCTTATGACCGTCTCGACCAATTGGGTGGAAAGGGTCTTACGCTTCTTGGTGCCCCGGTAGGCCCTATCCCCCAACAAAGGGGAATTGCACCAGCAACTGACACAATTATTATTACAGTCGTTGGTGAGATCGATCTGCACACAGTCCGGTCCTTTGAACGCACGCGTTCCATCATAGACGCCCCAGATATTCAAGTAATATTTCTTTATTTTTTTGATCTGGCTTTCTAAAGCACGGAAGAACTCCCTCCATAACAGACCTCGTTGCAAAGAAAGAGACGCAAGGGCATCTGTGTCAAATCGAGATCCCTTGGGAATAATTTTGTCGCGCAAAAAAATGCATGCTCCCAGGAGCTTAAGATACGGACCGCAATTCAGCGTCTTATGTTTAAGCTTCCTCAAGAAAGTCAAAATCCATGTGTAGCGATGCCTTGTTTTCCACACGTGTACCCGCCAAAGATACTCTGCCTGGCGTTTGGCCTTTTGAAGATCCTCGGAACTGAGACTATCGGTACGAAGCATGCTTTTAGAATTCCCGTCATAATCGGAAAAATCCCGGGAAACAATATGCCCCTTTTGCTCCAACGCCTGGAAATAACTTGTCCCGGGGAACGCCGTCGCGATGGAAAACTGCACAGAATCCGGGCTCAGCGCTCTGGCAAAATCGATGGTTTTTTGAATGGTTTCTTGTGTCTCCCCAGGGAGACCAAAAGAGAATGTAAGATGGGTCTTGATGCCAAGCGACCGGGTAAAACGGATCATGCGTTCCGTTTTCCGGAGATCCATGCTCTTAGAAATGCGGTTCAACAACTCCTGATCGGCAGACTCTACACCATATTTGACCGCGACCAAGCCCGCGGAACGCAATCTTTCCAGGATATTTTCTTCCATGAGGTCCGCGCGCGCCATCATGGCCCAAGGGACTTGGAGTTTCCTGCGTTTTATTTCTTCGGCAAGTTCTATCATTCTTAATTTGCCGATATTGGTCGTATCATCATCAAAATAGACAGATTTAAATCCCATATTTTTGACAAGATGTTCCATTTCGTCGACCACCTTGACAATATTTCTGACCCTGTACCTATTGTTGTGATACATAAGCTGGGGCCACACGCAAAATAAACACTGATAAGGACAGCCCCGGGAAGACCACATCTGAGCACTCGGCAAGGGAATGCCTCCCGGAGTATCGATATATTTCTTCATGGGAAGACCGTCACGCAACGGCCACGGGAGATCATCTAGATCCTCCAGAAGAGGCCGCGCAGGATTGACCTTAAAACTCCCATGTTCCCTGTAAATCAGGCCGCACAAACCAGAAAGGGGGGTTTTTGTCTTCAGCCTTTGGACCAATTCCAACAAAGTACACTCATATTCCCCGACAAAAACATAGCGAATAAAATTATGCTGGGAAAGAAACTCCGGATCGCGAATGTTCATTTCGGGACCGCATAAAGCCACCGGAAGATCCTCGGGGATCTTTTCCAAAATACCTAGATCGTTCCACAAAGAGGGCGTGGATGTCTCGGCAACAAGGAGATCCGGCTTTTCCAGGGAAACAACCTTGAGAAAATCGTTTACAGACAACTCTTGAGCCAGGGAATCGACCAAGGCGACTTCAAAACCTTCTCTCTTTAAAAGAGCACCCGCGTAAGCAAGAAAAAAAGGGTATGGTAAATATCTCTTTTCTTGAACGGTTTTAATATGCGGCCAGCGGGAGCCGGCCCGCACACCCCACAGCCCTCCCTTTCGCCAGGGCAAATTAGCTAGAAGTATCTTCATTCGTCTTCTTTTCGATCCTTTCCGATTCCACAAGGTCTCGTATCTCTTTTGTAAGAGAATTCGAATAGTAAAGCGCACGCTCTATGTTCGCCATCATCCTTGAGCCATCGTTCTTCATTTCAAAAACGAATTGTCCTACACTGGCAAAAAGCCTGAGGATCAACCACAACAAGAAATTTAACAACATCACCGCCCAGAACTCGACTGAAACGAGGCGGAAAAACTTGAAAGCAAAAAATATTCCTACCGCAACGATGCCGTATGCGGCCACTTTTAAAGTCTGCGCTGTTCTCATCTTTTCTCCTCCTTGATATGGATCGAGCCTTTAAAAAATTCATACTCCCCCGGTACGCAATTGATCTCTTTCTCCTTATTCACGCAAAGACAATGGAAAAGACGGGACCGAACGCCATAAATATGTTCCGAATTTTCGATAATGACCCGGTGCCTGGGCATATCGGCTGGCTTGAACAGGATCGTGGGTAAATGGTCCGCATGACAGGACAGACCGGAAACACCGTCCGCTTTATTGGCCCAAAGACAAAATCTAAAAAAATCATCGCTTGTGAAACTTTCGGGAAATTCTTTGACTTTTCCATCCGCGCTCCACTTTCCGTATTCCGCGCTCATCATCATCACGGTTTCTTGCATGCGGATCGGCGTTTCTTGAAACACTTCCATCTTTACGCTCAGAAGCAGCTTTTTTTCATCCTTTAAAAGAATGTCCCAAGTTTGAGCCATGGGAATCCGCGGCCAGGATCCTTTAACGACGAGTTGATCCTTCAAAGAAGTTTTGATCTGCCATCTCGCTTGCGTTGAATCATACCAAATCCCGTTAGAATAAAGAGACGTATAGATGCCCAAGCCCGTGGTTAAACGCTTTCCGTTCCAAACAAGCTGACAGCTCCCGTCGTAAAACTCTCCCTCCGTCCTTCCGGATCCTATTTGATGAGAAGCTAGGCAGAGTCCTTTCGAGAGGACCGTCTGCGCCCCGAAAAAAAATTTTCCTTTAAAATAAGTGTGCCTCCGCCTTGCTTTTTCAGGAGAGGACCGATCCGGAACGGTCAAGAAGTAAGGTTTGACATAATTCTTCCCTTCCGTAGCGATCCCGCAAACCTGATCTTCCTGAAGCGTTTCGATCTTAAGATCCCCTTTCTGTCCGCAAGCAAAAACCGTGGATTTATTATGGAAACGGTCTTCGTCAAGAACCCTACAGGGGATCTGCAAACAATATTCGACCGTTTCATTTTCTATGAGCAGGGTCTCGGATGACCGCATAGTCATTTCAAGATCCACGGTTCCGTCATTTTGTGATTTAAAATGCCAGGCCTGAAATAAAACCTCGGGTTCACTCCACCTCAGAAAACACAGGATCTCCCTGTCGGAGATCTTCTTGATTCTCCATGCCGCGCCATCCGATTGGAAGCTTTTTCCCTCTATTAAAAAACGCGTTTGTAGGCCATAACGAGCGGTGAGCTCCTGACCGCAATGCATGATTTGAATTTTGGCAGGATTGAAAATAAACTTCAAAGAAGGTCCGCAAAGCAAGACATGTCCTTGTTGTCTTTTTGTTTTTCCCAAGCGCTTTGTCCCTTCCACAGCTCGCTTCATAATGTCCAACCGTTTTTCCGCCTCCACCCTCCGATGTTTTTCCTCTTCCGTTTTCCAATGCTCTTCCTCGGCCTTTATTGCAATCAACCGCTTTTCCTCTTCCAATTTCTGGCGTTCTTTCTCCAGCTTCAACCGCCACTCCTCCTCCAGCTTCTGGCGCTCTTCGATTATTTTCAACCGCTTTTCTTCCTCCAGCCGCAAACGTTCCTTTTCCGCCTTCAGCTGCCATGCCTCCTCCAGTTTACGGCGCTCTTCTCCGGTCTTCTCTACAATGAGTTGCTTTTCCTTCTCCAGCTGAAGACGCTCTTGCTCCGCCTTCAACTGCCTCTCCTCTTCCAGTTTTTTGCGTTCTTCGGCCATCTTCAGCAGTCTTTCCTCGTCTTGCTTCAGCCGTTTTTCTTCTTCCGAAATTTTAGCGCCCAGGTACTGGTAAAGATTTTTATCTACCTGCACAGGTTTCAGATAGCAGGCCGCGACCTCATCGAGGGTTCCGTCTCGAACGATCCGGCTCTCCCGCAGGTAGATCCCTCTCGAACATATTTTTTTGGCCAGATCAAGATCGTGCGTGACCAAAATAATGGTCGTATGTTTTTCTTTCATCTCCAGGACCTTGTCGATGCTCTTGAGACGAAAGTTGTCATCGCCCACCGCGAGACAGTCATCGATCAAAATAATGTCGGGATCCACATGGATCGCCAGGCTAAAAGCCAGACGCACATACATCCCTTGCGAATAGCATCGCACGGGAGCGTTAATGAATTTTCCGATACCGGCAAAATCAAGTATGGTCTCATATTTTTTATCGAGCTCTTCACGGCTAAAATGGTAAAGACTCGCATTAAGAAGCAAGTTGTCCCGGCCCGTTAATTCCGGATGGAAACCAGCGCCAAGGTCCAAAAGGCTTCCGACTCTTCCGTTGACCTTCACCTCCCCTTTTTCGGGGGCAAGCAACCCAGCGATCAATCGAAGGAGCGTGGATTTCCCGGCCCCGTTGGGGCCCATGACGGCCACCCCTTCGCCTTTTTTGACGGCGAAAGAAATGTCATGGAGCGCCTCAAAACTCTCCCGGGTAGATTTACCATCCAGGGTGAGCTCAATCTCGTATTTTTCAAAAACATTTTTTAATTCAATGGCAATATCGCTCGATGCGTTCATATTTTTTTCAGAAAATCTCTTTCGCGGTTATGGAATACGAAAAATCCAGCCCCTCCCACGGCCAGGGACAACAACAGAGCGATCCCGAGCAGACCCAAATTTGCATTTCCGCTGTAAAGCAACGCGTTTCTGTAAAGGCTGATAAAGGGAGTCATCGGATTAAAGCGAAAGATCCCCGCATATTCCGGGGGGATCATATCCGTAGAATAAAAAACAGGAGTGAGCCACAGCCAAAACAAGAGAAGGGTGTTGAGCAATTGGCCGATGTCCCGGAAGGAAACATAGACCGCAGAGATCATCGCGGACAGACCTGCCGTGAAAAAAAGATGCAAAAATAGCGCCGCCAGCAAAAGCGGCAGCATCAGGATCGCCTTAGGATTGACGGCTAAAAAAAACGGCAAGGTGATCAAAAGCCCCGCCACGAGAAGCGTAAAATTCGCCAAAACAACGGAGATGGGGATCAAAACCCTGGGCATGGAAAATTGCTTCAACATATTCGCATTGTTTGGGATCGAAGTGACGACTTCTGATAATGAACCGGAAAAAAAGGTCCAGGGAAGCCACCCCGCCAGAATAAAAAGATAGGCGTTCTGGATGTTCATCTTCATGACCTTTGTGAAAATAAAACTTACGATGAGCGCGAGGAGTAAAGGCGTGATGAATACCCACAGCATGCCAAGGACGCTACCCGCATACTTCCCTTTAAGGTTCTTGCGGACCAAATTCAAAAGAATTTCTCTATGCGCAAACACTGTCGCTGGGAGGTTCATGGTTCCTTCCGCTCGCCCATGTCTTTATGAACAAATGCGTAATTGTATTCTCGAATAGCGCCATTGAACAGCGCTTTATCTGGTCTCGAAGTTGCCCGCCACAGACCCGCCTTCCATGTTTCGCGACCGCTTTGATCAGATCTTTTTATGATTCGCTCCGGAGAGCTCTTTCGAACCCGAGAAAAATATCTCGATCACTTTAGGCCTGAAAAACAGAACGTAGGCCCAAACGCACAGGTCGTAAAGAACGATCGGTGCCAGATGAAGACAGAAGGTCCCTAAAGTTTCGTTCTTTAAAATAGTGCGGTAGCGATTTTTGATCAGATCGCTGTGAAATTCGTCGCTCAAATACCGGCGGGCTAAACTCTGCCCCTGTCCGCATTCGCTGCGGACCGATCCCCCTCGCACATGGCATGCTATCGCTGTGGGGATATAATAAGCCTTCCATCCCTGGTTATGAGCTCTCCACGAGAGGTCCATGTCCTCGTAGAACATGCGGAAAAACGGGTCAAAAAAGCTTGTCCCCTCCTTGATCTCCTCGAGCATTTTCTTTCGATAAAAAGCCACGGCTCCCCCGACTCCGAAGATGAAGCCTTCTCGTTCAAATTGGCCCCGATCGGGCTGCCCACAGCCTCGCTCCCGGGCCGTTCGCCAAACGCTTAGAAACAACCCCGTGGTATCCAAGGTTTTACGGTCCGGACGCACTATCTTTCCGCTCACCATTCCGACCTTTTCGTCCGTACGGAAACCTTTCAAGGCTTCGCCGATAAAATCTTTATCCAGCGTCGTGTCGTCATTCAAACACAACACGAAATCGCCCTTGCTCATGGCGATCCCCCGATTCAAGGATCCCCCGTAATAAAGATTCCGATCGGGGGTGATGATCTTGATCCCAGGATATATTTCCCGCGCTTTCTGTTCCAACGCCCCGTCCCGGGAATTGTTGACAAGAATGACCTCCGCAGAGGGACAGGTCTGCCGGCGCAAAGACTCAAGGCAGGAAATAAAATAGTCCTTACACCCGCAGGTGGGAATGATAACGCTGACGAGGCTATTGTGCATAAGTCAGTGTCCGTCGCTTTCCGCAAAGCAATGCCCGGGCAGCCGCGTCCCGCATAGGTTCTTCTATGCGCGGGTCAACGTTTCAGCGACCCGCTTGCCGTCCAAGATGGCATCTTCCATTGACATATACTTCCACGAGCCATAGCGCCCGCACGGAAAGATGCCGTTCTCATTCAAAAAGCTCAAGATCTTCTCCCTTGCTGCCTTATAGCGCCTGTCATAGATCGGATATCCGTATTCGATATCATTGATATCCTTTGCGCAAATCTTGCTTTTTGAGGAAAGCAGCCCGCATTTTTTAAGATCCTGAGTGATCTTGGAAATTACTTTTCGTTTATGGATCGGCTTGCGGTCCGAATAGGAGACTTCCGCGTACAAAGATCCTTTACCCCTGGGAGCAAGATCGGAAGAAAAATTATGGGGGAATCCCACTCTGAAAAAGCAGCTTTCTTTTTGGGGAAAATAGATCCAATGCCGCTTCAAGGCGTCATGATTCGAGTTCACGCCTAAATTCAAATTGAAAATAGAATTCCATCGCAATCCTTTAAAAGCTTTCCTTATCTCCTTCGACAGGCCCGGGATCAGGCGGGACATTTCAGGAAGAGGGATCGTCGAGATCAACGCGTCAAACTTCTCTCTTCTTCCGGAAGACATTTCGACCTCCCTTTTGTCGAGATGGATCCGGGAGATCCTGCTTCGGGTATGAACGCGTTCCAGTGACTTTGCAAAGGCCCGGGGAAGCTGCTCGATCCCGCCCCTTCGGGGATACCAAAAGTGAACGTTGTATCCCAATTGTTTTTTACTTTCTTTTTTAGCCCCCTCAAACACCCGTTTCGGGGACGGAACCGGGATCATCCTGTCCAACCATTCACAGGTCAGCTCTTTGGGAGGAACGGTCCAAAACTTGGTGTTATAGGGATCCATAAAATGACGCGCAATGCCCTCTCCGAAAGTTTTCCGGGTCCATTGCGAAAAATTCATGGTTTTTTCGTTGCGCTCTCCGCATTTTCTTTTTTGAGCACAAGCAAATCCCTTGAGACATTCTTTGATGATCTGCGGGGGAAGGCCGAAAAGGTTCGCCTGAAAGGGGTACCGTGTAGTGCGCCCATAGATGGAAATCCATGCGCTTCTCTCGTGTTTGACGAACTTTCCTCCGAGCATTCTCCGCACAAGATCGAAGGCATAAGGATTCTTGAAATGCAGCAGGTGGCCGCTGTAATCAAAGGTGAAACCACGGACCTTCTTGGAGCGGCAAAGCCCCCCTACTTCGCGCTCCTTTTCAAAAATGGAGCAAGAGACGCCCTTTTGCCGTAAGTGCCATGCCGCGCTCAGGCCGGCGATCCCGGCGCCCAAAACGAGGGTTCTTTTTTGAGATTTCAAATTTGTACGCGGCTCATTTTTTTAATTAGAACAAAACTCCCAAGCCCCGCAAAAATAAGGGTGGGGATCGAAAAAAGATTCGAGGCCTTGCTCAAGACAAGCCCGATCATCACAAAAAAAAGAGCCCATCCCATCATCACGGCCAAGGTTTTCCGCTTCGAATAGCCCTTTTTTAAAAATCTCAACGCCATGTGATCCTCACTCTTATTGAACGCCGACTTTCCCTTTCGGATGCGCATGAGAATAAGGAACAGTGTATCGAGGATAGGAAATCCGAGCAGAAACAGGGGGACAAGAAGGGCGATCGGTCTTTCAAGCGTTGCGTAACGCGCGGTAAGGCTGATCGCCGCCAACACGATCCCGAGGAAGTGACTTCCGCTGTTCCCCATATAAATTTTCGCCGGGGGGATATTGTAAACCCAAAAGCCAAAAACGGTTCCGCCCAAAGCGCCCGAAAGGAGCAGGGTCACGTTGTCCCCGTTCATAGCAGAAATAGCAAAAAAACCGGCAAGGATCACCAGCGCCGTTCCGCCCGCCAAGCCGTCCATTACATCCAGAAGATTCATGGCATTCGTAATCCCAACGATCCACAAAATGGATACGGCGATATTCCATGGATCGCCCACATAGGCGAAGTTTGTTCTTACGCCAAACCACACCAAAACAAAGGCAGCGATCAATTGCACTATGAATTTTTGGATTACGGATAATTCTCTATGGTCATCGATCATGCCGAAGACGAGTATGACAACGGAAGCGATCAAGACCCCTTGGATCTCTTTGGGAAGACCGATCATGAGGGGCCCGATCAAAAGAAGGCCCGCAAAGAAAGCGAGCCCCATACTGATCCCCCCGATCGAGGGAACTCCTTTGGAAGTCAAAAAATTCCACCGGCGAGAAACCTCTTTGGCCAGCAACGAAAACAATAGGGACAACAAAAAACTGCTCACGGCCACCCTTGCGGAGCTAACAAGCATGCGCCATCCCTTTCGCATTGACTAGTTTTTGATACAAATCTTCGTGATCTTTCACCATAGTTTCCGTGTTAAATCTTTCATTAATGATTTGTTTGGCATCGCAGGTGATGCGACCTTTCAATGAAGGGTTCTCCAAGAAAACATGTATCTTTTTTAACATAGAAGGCATGTCATGGCAAGGCACAAGAAATCCCGTCTTCCCCTCCGCGAGGATCTCGGAAACGCCTCCCGTGTGGGTCGCCACAACCGGCACCTGACTCACCATCGCTTCCAAAACCGCGATCGGCAGACCTTCCCACAGGGAGGTTAGCACAAAAATATCCATCGCCGAAAAAACCCTGGGAACATCCCTTCGCCAACCCGTCAAAATAAATCGGGAGCCCAAATCCAACTTCGCGATCAATTTCTCGATCTTTTCGCGAAGAACACCATCCCCCACCATCAAAAATTTAGTTTGGGGAAAAACCTGCCTTGTCAAAAAAGCCAGCTGCACAAAATCTTCGGGAGCCTTTTGCGGCTTAAAACAAGCGATCGTTCCGATCACCCTCTCGTCATCGCCGATCCCGAGCTCTTTGCGAATGAAGAGATCCTTCCCGCCGAATTGGGCCCTATCGATACCGTAGCACAACAAGGAATATTGCCCCTCCGTCCCTATTTTGTGATCCAGCCCTTTTTGCCTGTCATGGTTTGACACAACAATGATTTTGTCTGTGAATTTCGCGCTCTCTCTTTCGAGCCCAAGAAAGAGCTTCTTGAGAAAAGGTTTTTGAAAATCATTAAAAGACCATCCGTGGACCGTGTGGATAACGATCTTCGCCTTTGCCAAAGCCCCGGCCCACCGGCCCAAAATGCCGGCCTTGGAGCTGTGCGTATGGACGATATCGATCTTATTTTTTTTAATAAACCTCATGATCTCGATCATCGCCAGGAGATCTTCAAGAAAGTTGACCGGCCGCTTTAAATGCCCGGATCTGTAACAGATCAGACCTTCCAAAGACAGAGCCTCCTCCATCAGCAAGCCTTCCCGGGCCGTGAACAGAAAAGGCCGAAAGCGCTCTCTGTCGAGATGACGGATCAAACTCAGCAATTGCCTCTGCGCGCCCCCCAATTCCAGCTGGGTGATCACATAAAGAATGTTGATCTTTTGCATAACAGGAATATCCTTCAGATCGCGCTATCGAGAATCATCTTCACGCCCCGCCGCAGATCCCGGACCTCCATTAAAAAATCCCGCTTCAGAAAACGAGGGCCGGCCTATTCGTTTTCCGTACAGACGCGATTTTTCCCGGATTTTTTGGCTCGATAAAGAGCCACATCCGCGCGATGGACCATGGCATCCGGAACATTCTCTCCGGGGTGAAGAGTCGCAACGCCAAGACTTACGGTGACCGAGATCTGCTTTCCTTCCCATTCAAATCTTGTTTCTTCGATCTTTTTCCTGATGCGCTCGGCCGTAACCCCCGCGGCCTCTTGAAGACCGGCCTTGCGAAGCATAATAATAAATTCCTCGCCTCCGTAGCGGGCTGCAAAATCGATCTCGCGAAAAGGCCTGTGTTTTCGAATGAACGCGAGCATGATCGCGGCCGTTCTTTTGAGGACGATGTCCCCTGCGAGATGCCCATAAGTGTCGTTGATCTTTTTAAAATCGTCGATGTCGAGCAAAATGACCGACAGGGACTGTTTCCGGAGGCTCGCTTCGCGTACGATCTGATTCAGGATCAGACGAAAATGACGGATCACATAAAGATCGGTCAGGCCGTCTCGCGTGGCAAGATGAAAAAGATGGGATCTTTCACGCATCGCGGCGACCTGAACATAGATCGCTGAAAAAATAAAAAGGCAAAGCATGAGTAGTGCCGGATAAACTACGTAGAATCCTAAATGCCATTTTGCGAAAACTCCGAAACAGAACGCGAACCATCCCGCGACCAGTAAAAGCCCCGCAACAAGCGACCATGCTCCGCTCAGTGTAACGAATAAGGCCATGGCCAGGCACCCGCTCCCTAAAAGGCAAAGGACATTCCCCCAAAAAGGCACCGAACGCACCCAGTTCCCGGTCAGTGCCGCATTCATGACCTGTGCGTAAACACCGATCCTCGCGTAGGCAGCATGAAGGGGCGTCATCTTAAGTTCCGTCGCTTCGGGCGCAATGGGCCCGACGAGGCAGATCCTCCCGGCAATCAGTCCCGGATCGATCACCGGCCGAAGCCCCTTTTGGATCGCATAAAAACTGTGGATCAGGTCCGCATAACTGTAACGCGTAAACTCACGGTCCCACACCCCGCTCCAGGGAATAAGGACCTTTCCTTGAGGATCTTCGAAAGGCGCCCATGCCTCAGACGATGGAATGGGTTTTTTCGTTTGGTCGAATGCCGCACGGAGCGGAAGGAAAACATGGCTTTCTTGTCCTTCCGTGATAAAGGGATCGAATCTTCTCAAGATGCCATCCGCGTCCGGTTCAAGATAACTGTGGCCGATCGTTTGTGCTTTCTTTTCAAATTCCGGCATCGCGTGGATCCAAATTCTTCTGCTCCCCCCTTGATCCAGCACGACAGGCATCCCGTGCACCCAGAATTTTTTCTCTTTTTGGAACTTCAGATCCACCGGAAGATAGAGAGAGGCTTCCACTTTCTCCAGGGATTGGGCCAGGTCCTGGTCGTTCTTGGGATCGGTCGGTTCGGACAGATCGAGATCAAGAACAATCGCGGCCGCTTTCCATTCGCTCAGAAGGCGCGCCATGATCGCGAGATAGCTCCGTGGCCAGGGCCAGGGGCCCACCTCATCCAAGGCCGTCTCCGAGATCTCGATTAAAACAATGCTTGGATGGGCTTGTCCCCATGTAATGCGCCTGAGAAAACTGTCGCGGACGAGATCTTCGAAACGATCCAGTTTGTGGGTCCCTAAAAGAACCATAAAAATGCCGATGATCAGGAAATAGGTACCGAAGCGGACCCATTCCCGGTAGCTTCGCGAGCGAGTACGCGTAAAAAGTTTTTCGGTCGCTTCAATGGGTTCGTGCGAGGCCATGGGGTCTGATTTTCATTCTGCTTTATTGGGGGAATCGGGGTGATCGTGATGAACGGGAGAGAGCCTTGCTGAAGAACCATGGTGTCTCTCATAAAAATACTTCATGGAGGGAAATTCTACCGCATTTTCTCTTAAAGAGCCAGAAAAGGACGCTCCTGGGTGAGGTCGTACGGTATTAGGAACAACCCATGCTATTGCCGCAATTCAGACATTTATAGCAGGAACCGCTTCGCACGGTCACATGCCCGCAATTCGTGCAGAAAGGCGCATCTCCCATCATGTTCGAAAGATGCTCGCTCGCTCCGGCAGCGCCAAGAGAAATGTTCTTTTTGACAACGCTCACCGGCGGAACCGGATCTTTGGCGAGAACGGGGATCTCGATCGCGGGCGTTTGAGCAATGTTCGAAATTGTTTTTTTGTTGATCTGAAGGTCCTCGGGCGCCGGAGGAATCTGGACAAATTCCGTCATCCCAAGATACTCCATGCCAAGCACGCGGAAGAGATAATCCACGATCGAAGTAGAAAGCTTGATATTCGGATGATCCACAAGCCCCTGCGGCTCAAAACGCGTGAATGTAAAGACATTCACGAACTCTTCAAGCGGCACGCCGTACTGCAGCCCCAGTGAAACCGCGATCGCAAAACAGTTCATCATGGAACGAAACGCGGCGCCTTCCTTATGCATATCGACAAAGATCTCGCCGAGCGAACCATCCGGATATTCTCCTGTGCGAAGATAGATCTTTTGGCCTCCGACGCGGGACTCCACCGTGATCCCTGCGCGTTTTTTGGGCAGGCGCCTGCGCTGGAGGACCGGAGGATGCGCGCTTTGGATCTCGTTCTTTTTTTCGGATTTTTTGTCCGAAGCCGAATCACCGGATTTCGTGTTAAGCGGCTGGGACAACTTGGATCCGTCCCGGTAAAGCGCCACGGCCTTAAGCCCCATTTTCCAGGCTTCCACGTAGATCTTTTCGATCTCTTCGACCGTGCTTTCGTGCGGAAGATTTACGGTCTTGGAAATGGCGCCGGAAATGAACGGCTGCGCCGCGGCCATCATCCGGATATGCGTCATGGGTTCGATAAAACGTTTGCCGTTCTTTCCGCACCGGTTCGCGCAATCGAAGACCGGCAAGTGTTCTGGTTTGAGAAGCGGCGCGCCTTCGACCGTCATCATGCCGCAGACCACGTTGTTGGCTTCTTCGATCTCCGCCTTCGAGAATCCGAGCGCTTCAAGCACGCTGAACCGGAGATGGCTGTAATCCTCCGGTTTAAAACCGAGCCTCTTAAGAGTGTCTTCCCCGAGCGTCCACTTCGTGAAAGCAAAACTAAGATCAAAAACAGAGGGTAGCATCGATTCGATCTTGTCCAATTCGCCGGGGGTAAAACCCTTGGCCGCCAAGGTCGTACGGTTGATCCACGGGGTCCCTTCGAGGCGTGAGGTCCCTTGGACATATTCGACGATGTTCTGAATTTCGTTTTCAGAATATCCGAGCTTATGAAGAGCCGCGGGAACGCCTTGGTTGATGATCTTGAAATAGCCGCCGCCGGCAAGTTTCTTGAACTTTACGAGCGCAAAATCCGGCTCGATCCCGGTCGTGTCACAGTCCATGAGGAGACCGATCGTCCCGGTCGGGGCGATCACGGTGGTCTGGGCGTTGCGATAACCATAAAGCTTCCCGATCGCGAGAGCATCTTCCCAGTCTTCATGCGCCGCCACCAGGATATCTTGCCAGCAGTGTTCCGCCGGGATCTTGTGCGCCGCGGCGCGATGTTTTTCGATCACGCGTATCATCGAGCTTTCATTCTTCTTGTAATCGGAAAAGGGGCTTTTGGAAGCCGCGATCTCCGCAGAAGTTCTATAAGCATGCCCGGTCAAAACACCCGTAAGCGCGCTGCAGATCGCAGAGGCTTGCGGGCTATCGTAGGGAATACCGTTGACCATGAGAAGACTTCCGAGATTGGCATAGCCGACTCCCAGAGGCCGGTAAACATGACTGTTCCGGGCGATCTGCTCGGTCGGATATGAAGCATAATCCACAAGGATATCCATGGCCGTAATAAAGATGCGCACGGTATGACGGAATCCTTCGATGTCGAAAGTCCCGTCCGGTCGCAGGTATTTCATGACATTGACGGAAGCGAGATTGCACGCCGAATCGTCCAAAAACATGTATTCCGAACAGGGGTTGGAGGCGTGAATGCGTTCGGTGTTGGCGCAGGTGTGCCAATCGTTGATCGTGGTATCGAACTGGACGCCGGGGTCGGCGCACGCCCAAGCGGCAAAAGCGATCTGGTCCATCATATCTTTCGCCTGAAATGTCTCGCAGACATCCCCGGTGGTGCGAAAACGCGTTTGCCATTTCCCGTCATTCAAATAGGCGCGCATGAACTCATCCGAGATCCTCACGGAATTATTTGAGTTCTGTCCCGCGACCGTTTTGTAAGCTTCTCCGTTGAAATCCGAGGAATACCCGGCCGCGATCAGCGCAGCGACCTTCTTTTCCTCGCGAACCTTCCAGCTAATGAAGTCCATGATCTCGGGGTGGTCGAGGTCTAAGCACACCATTTTTGCCGCACGGCGTGTGGTCCCTCCGGATTTCGTCGCCCCCGCTCCGCGGTCCAAAACTTCCAAGAATGACATAAGCCCGGAAGATGTCCCGCCACTGGACAGTTTTTCCTGGCGGCCGCGGAGCTTTGAAAAGTTGGTCCCGGTTCCTGAACCGTATTTGAAGAGCCGCGCTTCATTTTTGATCAGGTCAAAAATAGACATCAGATTGTCGTCCACGGATTGGATAAAACAGGCGGAGCACTGCGGGTTGGAATAAGAGTCCGTAGATTGACGGATCGTGTCGGTGGCCGGGTCCCAGTAGAAATTACCGCCGCTTCCCCTGATCCCGTAAAGATCCATTCCGCAATTAAACCACACCGGGGAATTAAACGCGCACTTCTGGTGGATCAATAAGTGAAGCATTTCCTCTTCAAAGACTTGCGCGTCTCCGGCCGTTTTGAAATAACCTCCGAACTTCTCTCCCGCGACCCGGATGGAATGAGCGATGCGGGACACCACCTGTCGCGCACTTACCTCGGTACCCGTCTCGGGCACTCCCGCCTTCCGGAAGTATTTGGAAACGATAATGTCGGTCGCAAGTTGGCTCCAGCTCTCGGGAACTTCCACATTTTCCATTTTAAAAACTACCGAACCGTCGGGATTCGTGATCACCGAACTGCGCTTGACATATTTGATCTCATCCAGAGGATGTACGTCCGGTCTTGTGAAAGATCTTTTGAATGCAAGCCCACGACCTAAGCTTTGCCCTTCCAGAGCGGAAGGCAGGTGCGCTGTCTTCATGAAGCGTCTTTTCTCCTTAAACTTTTTAAAAGCTTATTAAATATTACTATATGTGGGTGCCCACAATCTCCTCGCACACTACATATAGTATCGCTTTCAACTTTTCTAGATCGCCTTTGACGATGGGATCTCTTGGGTGTTATGGATCGTGTTTCGCAGTTATCCGATTTTAAAAATGCATTACAAAAATTTCGTTCACACGCGTTCTTTGAAATTCCAAAACGTTTCCTGAACTTCTGTCTTTATCGAACGATTCGCTCGTGAATTATTTTTCTTTTTCGTTCGGCGAAAGGGATTCTAACAAAGAAATTTTTGAAGTCAAACGCTTATTAAGTTTTTTTTCGTTTTCCCTGCGAAGATTATTTGCCAACACAAAATTCCGAGAAGATCATACCCAAAAGATCTTCGGAATAGACCTCCCCGGTCAGCTCTTTCATAGCTTCCAAAGCCGCACGAAGGTCCGGCGTCACAAATTCGAACGACATTTTCATTTGAAAGGACCGTTCCGCGCGACGCAACGCTTCGAGCGCGGCTTCCAGCGCCTTTTTGTGCCGCAGCTTCGTGATCTGCTCCCCGGTTTCGGAAGTCCCCTGCTCCAGATAACCCGCGATCTCTTCTTCGAGTTCTTTAAATCCTTCGCGTGTTTTTGCGGAGAGGCGGATCGGGGGTTTATTTCCCAAAAATGTTTTGATTTCTTCTGTTCCGATCCGAAAAGCGAGGTCGGATTTATTCACAAGAGCGATTATCTTTTTGTCTTTCGGAATAAGATGAAAAATATTTCTATCGTCCTCCTCAAAAGGCGTGGAACCGTCCATAACATAGATCACGACATGACTTTCTTTGAGTGAGCCGAGCGTTCGGTCCATGCCCAGTTGCTCCAGCGGATGCTCCGTCTCGGAAGTCAATCCCGCAGTGTCGCGAAGCCGGACATAGAACCCCTGGATCTCAAGCGCTTCTTCTAAATGATCGCGCGTCGTGTGCGGCAGGTCGGAAACAAGCGCCCGATCGCGCTCAAGAAGCGCATTAAAGATCGAGGATTTCCCGACATTGGGTTTTCCCACAAGAGTCACGAGAAGACCTTCCCGGATCCACTGATTGCGTTCAAAACCCGCGATCAGCGAACGGATCTTTTTCTGTACATTTTCGAACTGGCCTTGCAGGTCGGCTTTTCCGTCTGCTTCCAGATCTTCTTCCGGAAAATCAAGATAGGCTTCCATGTGGGCCAAGAGCCGCATCAGCGAATCCTTTAACTCTTTAAGTGTTCTGGAAAGAGCGCCAGAAAGTTGACGGATGGCGATATTGAGCGAGTGATCGCTTTTGGCGCGGATCAGATCAAGCACAGCCTCGGCTTGCGCCAAGTCAAGTTTTCCATTTAAAAAAGCCCGGCGCGTGAATTCCCCGGGTTCGGCATGACGAACGCCTTCTCCGAGCAAACATCCGAGGATTTTCCTCGTAACCGCAAGACCGCCATGACAGCTGATCTCGATCACGTCTTGCCCTGTATAAGAACGCGGAGCGCGGAAACAGCTTACAAGCACCTGGTCCACAAGAAGCCCCGCGAGGTCCGTGAATTTCCCCCAGCGGATCGTATGAGAGAGCGCCTCGCTTAATTTCCCATGTTCGTGAGAAACAAAGAACGGCTCGACCGCTTGAAACGCCCCGGGCCCGCTAACGCGGATCACCGCGATGCCCCCCTCGCCGGCGGGCGTTGCGATCGCTGCGATTGTGTCATCAAGTTCGAATTTAGACATTTTTATAAGGTTCCGGATGGCGGATGAAAAAATGCCGGTTTTACGCTATTTGCCATCGACTACTCTGTTTTTAAAATTTTCCGCGCTTCCCCGACCAGATAGAAAGATCCTGTCACCACAACTTTTTTTCCAACCAGTGCGGTCTTTTTAAAAAGGCTAAACGCTTCTTGAATGCTTTGGGCCGTAAGAACACACTTGAAAAGTCCTTTCGCTTCGTCGACGAGCATCGCAACGGACTTGGCGCGATTTCCCGCGATCCCGGTCAGGATCACCTTGGAAAAAAACGGGCTCAAGGCTTTCAACATTTCGCGACTGTTCTTATCGCGCATCGCACCGAACACGAGCCAGGGGTCCCGGACCTTCAAGGCCTTCAAGGACCCTACCAGCGCTCTGACGGAAAGAGGATTGTGCGCGCCATCCAAGATAAAGCACCGGCCGCTTTGATGAAAAGTTTCCATTCTTCCTTTCCAGTCCCCGGACCGCAATCCCTTTTTGGAACGCTCCGGGACGATCGAAAAAGAAAATTGCTTTGCCAGGACCTCCGAAGTCTTGAGCGCGGTCCCGGCATTCATCTTTTGGAAATCCCCGGAAAGGCCGAGCGGAACGCCGGAGACAGGCTTCGCCTTCCATAAAGATCCACGGCTTGTTCTCACCCTATGACGGATCACCCGGATCGCGTCCGGAAATTGTTTGCCCGTCACGACGTGGGTATAAGGCTTGATGATCGCGGCTTTTTCCGCGGCGATCCTGGCGATCGTTCCTCCTAAAAATGCTTCGTGATCAAGGTGGATCGGCGTCAGGATCACAAGCGGCGCTTTCAGCACGTTCGTCGCGTCAAGCCGTCCGCCTAGTCCGATCTCGAAGATCCCGAGAGTGATCCCCGTTCGCGTGAAGATCCAAACAGCGAGGAACGTCAGGATCTCAAAATAGGTCAAAACTCCAAGAGTTCCCGGCACGGGTTTTTGATGAAGAAGTCTCTGGATCTCGGAAAGACCGTCCGCCCAAAGTTTTTGAGAGGTCATGGCCCCCTGGACGCGTATCCGTTCCCGGGGATCTTCCACATGCGGCGAGTGATAATAGCCGACACGGATGCCGTTCGCCTTCAGGATCGATTCGAGGAAAAAACCTGTGGAGCCTTTTCCGGTGGTTCCCGCGATCAAAACGGGGAAAAACTTCTTTTCTGGATGGCCGCTTATTTGAAGCAAATGCTCCATCCGCTTCAGATTGAAAAAGGGATTCTTGGGAAATTGCGTGAGTTTTTCGAGATCGACAAAAGAATTCAAATAGCGAAGAGCCTGGGAGTAGTTCATAAAACCCGGGGAACGGGGAACGCTGAACGGTTAACGCTTCGTTTCCCGTTTGCCGTTACCCGTCCCGCGCCTTTTAGTGTTTAAAATGCCGCTCGCCGGTAAAGGCCATCGCAATGCCGGCCTGATCGCAGGCCGCGATCACATCCGCATCGCGGATCGAACCGCCGGGTTGGATGATGGCCTTGATCTTGTGCTTGGCCGCGATCTCGATAGAGTCCGGCATCGGAAAGAAGGCATCGCTGCCGAGCATCGCTCCTTCGGTCAGATATCCGGCCTTTTGTATAGCAATCTGCACCGAATCCACGCGCGACATCTGCCCTGCTCCGATCCCGACCGTGGACTTGCCTTGCGTCAACACAATGGCATTCGACTTCACGACTTTGGAACACTGGAACGCAAAGATCAGTTCCTCGGTCTCCTCCTCCGAAAGCTTGGCTTTCGTGACAAAATTCAGCTTCTTTTTCAGTTCGGCCATGTGGTCCTTGATGGGCCGGTTCTTTTCCTGGACAAGGATCCCTGTGCGCAGGAATTTTATGTCATAAGGGTTTTCATCACGGAATTGATGGACCTCGATCAGCCGGAGATTCTTCCTGGCCTTAAGAAGTTTCAGCGCTCCGGCCTTAAAAGACGGGGCGACCAGCACTTCAAAGAACGCGAGTTTCTCGAGAACTTTTGCCGCGATCTTGCTGTCGCAGCAGCGGTTCACGCCCACGATCCCGCCAAAAGCGGAAAGGGTATCGCCGTCGATCGCCTTTTCGACCGCAACCAGGGCCTGTGTGTCTTGCGCGACCCCGCAAGGATTGCTGTGCTTGATCACACACGCCGCCGGCGCATTAAATTCCGCCAAAACGTCCAGGGTCGCGTCGACATCCACAAGATTGTTGAAGGAGAGCTCTTTGCCGTGAAGCTGGGTCCATGAGGCCGCCGCCCGATGGGTGGTCGGAATATAATAAGCCGCCTTCTGATGCGGGTTCTCGCCGTAACGCAGGTCCTGCGACTTTTTGAAGTGAAAGACGAACTGCGGCGGGAGCATCGCCTCTTCCCCGGTTTTTTTCTTATGCTTGGCCATGTATTGGCTGATCACGGCGTCATAGGCGGAAGTTTTTTCGAAAACCTTTTGAGAAAGCGCGAAACGGGTCTCCTCCGTCACGCTTCCTTTATGCTCATCGAGTTCTTTCGCAACGCGGTCATAATCCTGAACATCTGTGATCACGGTCACCGACTGATAATTCTTCGCCGCGGAGCGGAGCATCGAAGGGCCTCCGATATCGATGAACTCTTTGGCGTCGTCCATGCTCAGGTTCCCTTTGCTCGTAGCTTCCTCAAAAGGGTAGAGATTCACGACCACCAGGTCGATGGGTTTGATCCCGTGCGCCTTCACCTGCCTTTGATGACTTTTTTTGTGACGGAGAAAAAGAAGGCCTCCGTGGATCTTCGGGTGAAGGGTCTTCACGCGGCCGTCCAGCATCTCGGGAAACCCCGTGTAATCCTCTACCGCCATCGCGGGAACTTTGGCCTGTTTAAGGGCTTTTAGGGTGCCGCCGGTGGAGAGGATCTCCGCGCCGTACTTGCGCAGGGTTTTTGCAAAAGGAATAAGACCGGTTTTATCGGAGACGCTGATGAGCGCGCGGCGAACGGCGTGACGTGACATATTGTTGGATCCTCCTCTTAAAAAATTGGCGCAGTTTCAAAGTGACGGGACCGGGCTTTCCCGTGCCGATCACGCGGCCATCGAGTTCGCGGACCGGCAGGACCTCCCAAAAAGTATTGCAAAGAAAAGCTTCGTCCGCATTGAAAAATTCATGCCGGGTCAGCGGCGCTTCCTGGACTTGCATCCCGAGTTCGAGGGCGCATTTTATCACAAACCTCCGGGTCACTCCATTCAAGATTAGATGCTCCGGTGGCGTGAACAGGATCGCGCTGTCCTTTTTCACGTTCTCTGGGTACTGCGAACGGTATTTGACGATAAAAAAGTTCCCAACGCGAGTTTCTGAGAGGATGCCTCCCCGGTCTAGAAATATCCATTCGTATATTTTATCAGGATGCGGCTCCGTGCTAGCCAATATTGCCTGCTGATAGGCCGAGGCTTTAGCTTGCCAAGGAAAAGTATTCGGTCCGCCGCGAGGGAAAGAGGCCGTTTTAAGCGCCACGCCCTTTTCATAGAGTTCTTTGGGGTGTTCCCGGGAACCCAAGATCGCGAAGGAGCGTCCCTCCCAAAGGGTCAGCCGGACATAACATTCTTTTTTACCAAAAGCCTTGAGTGCCGCTCTCAGTTCCCGCCGGAGCTTCGCCCGGTCGGGAAAGGGTCGGTACCCCACGGTCTTCGCAGATCCCAAAAGACGGGAAAGATGCTCCTCTTCGTGAAGGATCCGGCCGTCGTAAGCGCGCATGCTTTCAAAAATGCCCGCGGCTTCCGTTCTCATGAGATCAAAAGGAAGCTCCCCTTTCACTTCTTTCCCTTTTTGATAGATCTTATCATTCATGATTTGTTCCTGCTGGCTTCCCGAAGTGACTGCGTCAACGCCTTCGCTTTATGAAGCGTTTCTTCATACTCTTTCTCAGGGTCCGAATCATAGACGATCCCTGCGCCCACTTGAAGATGCCCCTTGCCTCGCCTCAAAAGGATCGTCCGGATCACGATGTTCAGGTCCATGTCGCCGTAACGATCGATATAACCCAGAGAACCGGTATAAACACCGCGTTGTACGGGCTCAAGCTCGTCGATGATCTGCATGCAACGGATCTTGGGACACCCCGTGATCGTCCCGCCGGGGAACATGGCCTTGATCAGATCGAACGCATCCTTATCTTTTTTAAGCCTTCCCGTGATCTTGGAAACGATATGCACCACGTGGGAATATTTCTCAAGAGCCATGAATTCTTTAACTTTTACGGAACGGTAACTGCAAACGCGGCCGAGATCGTTCCGCTCAAGGTCCACGAGCATCAAATGTTCGGCTCTTTCTTTTTTATTTTGAAGAAGGTTTTTCCGCCACTCGGCAGGCTTCTCGGAGGAACCGCGGGCCGGACATGTCCCAGCAATCGGCCGGGTCTCGCACATGCGGCCCTTTTTCTTGACCAGACGCTCCGGCGACGAGCTCACGATCTCCAGATCTCTCGTTTTTAAAAAACAGGAAAAGGGCGAGGGGTTGATCGCGCGAAGTTTGCCGTAAAGTTCGAGCGAGGATCCCCGGTATTCGAAAGAAAAACGCTGGGATAGGTTCGCCTGATAAATATCCCCGGCCGCAATGTACTCCTTGGCTTTTTCGACCATCCCCTTGAACTGTCCTTTCCTCATTTCCCCTGAAAACCCTCCTAGCTTGAAATGCCGCGCGGACCTCGCCGGAGGTCTTGTGAAAAAACTTTTAAGCTTTTTTATTTCTCGTTTCCCGTTCCCCGGGCCCCGCGTATTTGTCACAATACGATAAACATGTTTTTGATGGTCATAGACGATCACGTCCAGGAAAAGCCCGAGATAAAGCCGGGGCAAAGCGGGCGTGGATTTGTCCCGGAATTTTATTTTGTCGCAGAGGTCCGCGGTTTCATATCCAAAATAGCCGACGAGACCTCCGGCAAAGAACGGGGCGGGGCTCCGCCCGCGGGCCCGGTATTTTTCGAAGATCTTTTTGAGAATAGGGAAGAGTTCTCCGGCAGGATACTTTTCGCTCCGCTCTTCTTTCACACGAAGGGTCTTTTCATCCAACCGGATCTCAAGGTCAGGATCCATCCCGATATAAGAATAAACGAGCCTGGACGGAACAGTCCCGGGCAGATTGGGACTGTCCAGGAAGAAGCAGGCTTGGGAATTTGCGTGGACCGACTGAAAAACTTCCCAAGGGCTTTTGGGAGCACGGAAGGTTTCGATCACAAGAGACATAAGGCGCTCGAAAAACGACCGGGAACTGTGTTGCGTCCGGAATTATTCTTGATGTGAATAAAAAACAAGCCCGGTAGCGAGCTTGGGATAAAAATAAGTGGACTTCTGGGGCATGCGCTCGTTGACGACGCCCATCTTCTCGAGCATTTCTACCTTCGGAGGCTGCAAGAGAAAAACCGCCTGAGCCTCGCCCCTTTGAAGAGGCGCTATGGCTCCATCAACCGTGTGTTCGAACTTCAAAATCGATTCCCAGAGGTCTTCCTTGAGCCCGAGCAGCTCGGCAAAAATCAGATGCGCCAGGACATTCACGTTCAAGTCGTACCAAATATCGGGCTTGCCCTGGGCCATTCGTTCTTTTGCCTTTTCTTTGTCGATCATTGTCAGAAGGAAACACCCCTCCTCCAAAACCATCCCAAAAACTTTGCCTTCTTGATCACAAGAAAGCGTCACCTCCTTCAATTTGGCAAGCGAGACCTCTTCCACCTTAAAATATTCTCCAAGCCTGCGAATGGCTTCGCCGCTGGTCATCCCAAGCTTGGTTACGATCCGATGCGTAGGCAGAACGATGAATCCGGGATCATCAAAACTCACGAGCGCCATGTACATGTAGTCGAACGGAAAAAGCACAAGATCTGACGAGCGGCGTTCTTCCCTTTGCTGCCGGGCATACTCCAGCGCGGTCTCATAGCGGTGATGCCCGTCCGCGATGTAGATTTTTTTGGACCTTAGCGTCTTGTGAAGTTTGGCCAGGATATCCAGGTCTTCGATCGCCCAGAGCGTGTGTACGATCTGGTCGTCGTCTTCGGCCTCAAAAACAGGGCTGGAGTTCATGGGATCCTGAATGATGCTCCGGACTTCGAATCCTCTGTCCTTATAAAGACCGAACACGGGAGAAAAATTCGTCTGCACCGTCCGGAGAAGGCGCATACGGTCCTCCTTGGGACCGCGGAGTGTCTTTTCATGAGGCACAATAATGTTCTTTTCGAACGGTTCAAGCCGGACGCGACCCAGGAGCGCGAACCGGTTTTTGACCGATTGCGTTACGGGATCCTTGAAAGTCTGCCGGTACACGTAAAAGCAAGGCTCTTTCTCTTGCATGAGGATACCTTTTCTCTGCCAATCTTGGAATGTATCGCGAGCGCGTGTGTAGGCGTTGTCCTGATCCGTGTCCGCGGGATCTTTTCTGTTCAGGATAAGACGGATGCTGTTAAACGGTGAGTTTTCGTAAAGCTTTTTCTGTTTTTCGGGAGAGATCACGTCATAAGGCGGCGCAAGGACCTCGGAAATCTTGACACGCTCAGGATCATAGCGCCATGCCTTAAAAGGCTGGAAGTCAAGATGTTGCGTCGAATGGCGGGAACCGCGCGTGTCTATCATGGTGGCGGGATAGTAACATAAGGCATGCCCTTTGACAAGAATATCACTGCGCAAAACGCAGGGTGTGCGACGTTGCGCAAAGTTTTTTTCGCCGGACACCTTATGTCTTTCACGGATCTCTTGTCTCCGCCCGGGATCAAATTCACGCCGCAGGTTGCGCTCGGCAATATGACGCGCTTATTTGACTTTCGCCCCGTCGGAAATGGGACGTTCGGGAACAACGAGAGTAAGGGTCGTGGCATCGGAGGCGGCCAGAAGCATCCCCTGAGATTCCACGCCACGGATCACGGCCGGCTCCAAATTGTCAATGATAACGATCCTTTTTCCCTTCAGTTGCTCTTCGGTATAATGGGCCCGGATCCCGGCCACGATTTGCTTACGCACCTCCCCCACCTTGATACCGAGAACGTAAAGTCGGTCCGCATTCGGATGCGGAGCGGCGCTTTCGATTTCGGCCACTTTGATATCTAATTTCTGAAAATCCTCATAAGAAGCCATGGGCTTACTCCTTTTTTGAAAACGGAATGGTTTATAACGTGCGAATGGGCAGTATCTTAACACAAAGCACAGGCAGGCAAAGTACAAACAGATTTTAGGGTTATCGGACGTATTTGGCGTAACCTTCGCCGCCAATAATGCTTAGAAACGCCTTGTTTCGCTTGATTTCAATGGACTTACTGCTATCATATCTCGCCATCGACTTAAAACCCATCGTTTTCATACAAATCAAACGGGAGGAATCAATGGGCAAGATCAATGTCGCTATCGTGGGTGCTGGAAATTGCGCGGCGTCCCTTGTGCAGGGAATCGAATATTATCGCGCTATCGCCAGCCAAAAACCAGGAAAGAATAAGCCCGTCGAACATCTCGGCCTTATGAACTATGACATGGGTGGCTACCTCCCTCATAACATCGAGGTGGTGGCGGCTTTTGACATTGATAAGCGTAAAGTAGGCGAACGTCTGGATATAGCGCTTGCCGCGAAACCCAATTGTGTCTGGTCCATCGGCCCGCTCCCCAAAAGCAAGATCAAGGTCGAAATGGGCAATATTCTGGACGGATTTTCCGAACACATGGCCGGCTACAAGGAAGACCGCACCTTCCTCCCCTCCGACAAGAAACCCTGTAATGTGGAAAAAGTCCTCAGGGAAAGCGGCGCGGAGATCCTCCTTAACTACCTTCCTGTCGGCTCTCAGAAAGCCACCGAATTTTATGCCGAGGCATGCTTGAAGACAGGTGTGAGTCTTATTAATTGCATGCCTGTTTTTATCGTTTCCAATCCGGCCTGGGCAAAACGCTTTGAGGCAAAACGGATCCCTTGCGTCGGCGATGATATCAAGGCTCAGATCGGCGCTACGGTCACGCACCGTACGCTTGCAAAGCTTTTTATGGACCGCGGCGTCAAGATCGACCGCACGTACCAGCTGAACACCGGCGGCAACACGGACTTCCTCAACATGCTCAACCGCTCGCGTTTGGAATCAAAGAAAGTTTCCAAGACCTCGTCGGTCCAGAGCCAGCTCGATGCGCCGCTCGACGAGGACAATATCCACATCGGTCCTTCGGATTATGTTGCCTGGCAAAATGACAATAAGGTTTGTTATCTGCGCATCGAGGGCCGGGGCTTTGGCGGTTTTCCCGTCACCGCGGAGATGCGCCTTTCCGTCGAGGATTCGCCCAATAGTGCGGGCTGTTCGATCGACGCGATCCGTGCTTGTAAAATCGCCCGGGACCGGAAGATCGGCGGGCCATTGATCTCTATGTCCGCTTACACGATGAAGCATCCGCCCAAACAGATCGTGGATTACGAAGCTAAGGAACTTGTCCGTAAATTCATCCAGGGCACTTGTCCTCGATAGGTCGCTATGTCGTTACGCGAAACGCTTTATCCAAAAGTCGAACCGATCGCCAAAAAGATCGTTTCTTTTTTGATCTCTCAGGGCATTTCTCCGACCCAGTTGACGCTTGGGGGGGCGGCGCTGAGCCTGCTGACCGGCGTCATCTACGCAAAAGGATATCTCTTCCTTGGAGGGATCTTTCTTTTCGTGGCCGGAGCCGCTGACCTGCTTGACGGACTTCTGGCGCGCTCCACGGGAAAATCAAGCTCCTTTGGCGCGTTCCTGGATTCGACCGTGGACCGTTATTCCGATTTCGTCGTCTTCGCGGGCCTTGCGATCCACTTTGTGCGGACAGGCGAGATCTCTTGGTTCTTCGTCACGCTCGGGATCATCCTTGGCTCCTTCGCGGTCAGTTATACCAAAGCGCGCGCTGAAAATTTCATCAAAGATTGCGGCGTCGGTATCTTCGGAAGATCGGAAAGGATCCTTCTCTTGATCGCGGGAAGCCTTGTGACACCGCTCCTGAAACTTGTGCTGTTGGTCCTGCTCGTCGGCACGCACGCGACCGCCCTTCAACGCATTCTCCGCACGAAAAAGACCCTCGCTGAAACCCCGCGGAATTAAATGAATAAGTTTTGGGACCGCCTGCCGCGTTCCTTTTTCCTGATCGTCCTTCTCACTTCCCTTTTAAGTTCGGGCTCTCTCTCCGTAGCAGAAACGGCCCCGAGCGCGGAGCTGGAAGATATTCTCCGGAAGATCGAGTCCCGCCATTATCGCTGGATCGCGATCCGCGCGGATGTGTTTCTCTTTTTTGCAAAGGCCGGGGACCCAAACGCCATGTGCGGCGGCGAACTTTTGTACCAACGCCTTGACGAGCGCATGTTCCTTACCTGTGTCGACGCCCAACAGGAATTAATATTTATTTTTCGCACATTCGACCGCCGCTTTGATCTTTACCTCCCCGCTCAAAATACGGTCTATCACGGATCCGTTTTTGATCTCGAGGATTCTCCGGACATTGAAAGCCATCTTAAGGCCCGCGATCTTTACCGGGCGCTCAAGCCCATAGCCGTAGATCCCAGACGCACCAAAGTGGAACGGACCAATTCCGCGATCACGAGCTTGGACGTTTATAGCCGCAGTGACAACGAAGGAGTTCTGGTGAGAAAGTTGTACTTGTCTCCTGAGGGCGATGTGCGCGGCGAACTTTTTTATAACGCCGAGGGACGGCCGGTGACAGAGATCCAGCGCTATGATTTCCGGAAGATCCAGGGGTATGCCGGCTCCTACGATTCGGCCATTTTCCCAAAGAAGATCACGATCCTGTCTCCCGAAACAAAAAAAGGCAGCGCGATCTTCTTCTCCGAGGTCACGGCTCTGGATACGATCGATCCGCTAGAGTTTATCCTGAGAGTCCCGCCCGGAACAAAAGAAGTTTTTTTGGAGGAAAAAGATCCTCGCTACCAACGCTCAAAGACTGCGAAGGAAGCTCCGGGGCTTGTGCCCGTTTACTTGGCTAAACCCCGCAAGATGCCAACGGAAAAAACGGCACCCCCTCCTGCGCGGAAGGAGAAAAAACAGCCCGAAGTCGCGGCGCCTGCGATTGTGCTGCCGACTCCCGGAAGCATGGACGTACCCGAAAACGCGGGCGCTGTTGTCTCCGTGAAGGACCGGTCCCCGGCCGAGCGATCTTCCGGGTCAAACGCCCAAACCACTCTTGACCCCTCGGTAGAAGCTTCCCTGGAAATGGGGAAACAGTAAAACAGCCGAGGCAAGGTCGCTTTGGGAAAAAATCTTCTTCTCCATAACGGCTTGAAATTGATGGGCGGGAACACTCTTAATGAAAATGGAGGACAATGGCCCTGGAATGCGTCATGGCTTCAATCGAGGAACGGGTCCTGTTTATTTTGTTCTTTTTGTTGCGGCCTTTTGAGAAAAAGGAACGCGTTCGTGGATTTTTTCCCCGGGCGAACGGTAATGCGCCACGCGAGGCTCGCCGAGTTGCCAGGAAAAATAAATCTCCCGGCCTTCATGGTTCCCGAGGAACTCCACGTGGCCCCTTTCAATGCTCCGGAGAAGGCAGCCCATCGCGAAGATCGCCTCGACATCCTTAGCGAGGTCTTCAATGGCCTCTTCCAGCGCGTGAATGCCGTCTTCCAGGTCGTCTTTTTCTTCCAGGAACCCGTGTGTTTTCTCGGCCGCGCAAACAAGCTCACGCATGAAAAGGAGATCGTGAGTGCGGCTGTAGGCTTCTTTTTTTGTCCGAAGGAGTTTTAGGCGTTTTTCAAGCTCCGGCAATAAAGCGTTCGCTTCTTCTTTCGAAAAAATGCGCTTCTTTTTTAAAGGCTTCACCATCCCCTCCGTGTTGAAACGTTTATTAGGCTACACCCCGCCCGCCTCCGCTTCAAGCTCCAAAATGTTCCGGCGCGACGTCGGACCAAAGGGCGGGCATGAGGCCGCCGCCTGTCGCCACGTTGATCACGCTTTCATCGCTCAGACGGACAAAACCTCCCGCGTATTTTCCTCCGAAGACCAGCAGGTTGAAATTGTATTTTTTGTAAATGAAGTCCAATCTCTGGTTCACGGCGTCGGGAACGGTCATCACCGGGACCGGAACCTGTTCCTGGATCACCCAATCTCCTTCCTTGAGCGCTTTATCCACCGCCGCGTTCCATTCGCCGTCAGGTGTTTCGCGCCCGATATGAACGCGGCGGACACCGTGACTGGAACCGGAGGGTTTCAGGACCACGGTGTCCTTTTCGTCCTTTAAGAAATCGATCAGAAAGACCTTCCGGTGACCGTAGAAATCTTCGGCGTCGGAAAGACAGCGCGTCCACGGAAGGTACTGGCGTTTCATCTCGTTCTCGTTCTCCGTGAAGAACCGGTCGAACTCCGGAGTGGTCAAAAGCGAGAAGATCGATTTGCTTGAGGCGAGCCTCGAACGCAAGGGGTTGACCATGCAAACCGCCTTGTCCTTATACGCGCGCAACAGGTCCTGGATCTCATCAAGCCTTTCCAGCAGTTCGTCAAAGATCGCGCGCCGGTAGATCAGGTGCACACGGAACCCTTTGTGATAAAGTTTGCCGCCTTTGTATTGAAGCTCGCGCGGATCGGCGATCGTGGTTTTATACCCCTTGGCCTCAAAATGGCTTTTCATATGCTCCGTTTCCGGGGCCGTCCTCGCATGCCGCCAATCCACGATCGCGATCTGGGGAGTTTCATAACCGCCAAACTCTTCGTAGATCGAAAGCAGGGTTGAAAGAACGTTTTGGACGCGTTCGCTCGCGGCCAGATGATGCTCCTCGGCAAAAGGCCGGATCAGTTCCTCGGAAAGGAACGAGGTCTCCAACTGGTCCGTGTAAGCGGCGCCGGCGGGAGCGTCACAATTGAACTCCAGAAGTTTCAGACTCTCTCCTTCCAGGAGCGCGTCAAAGCGGCTGAAGACGACATGCTGGGAAAAACCGGGATCGATCTTCACGAGCTCTTCGGCTTCCGGAGAAAGATGGAAGTGAGACTTCATTTGCGCTTCTTCGAAATAGAGGCGTGTGGTTTTATTGAGGATCTGGGAGAAAGCGGAAGCGGCGCGTTTCAGAAGGTGCTGCTGCTTGGGCGTGACAAAATAAGCCTTATAGAAAGCCGGGACCGCGAACCGGCCGTACGTGAGCGCTGGGCCTTTGATCTTTTCCCTGAACTTGTTTAGCGCGGGAACAGCTTGGGCTTCATGGGTCTGCAGGTACTGATCGTACGCGTAATCAAGGTTCGCGGTCATGACCCACCTAGTTGGATAAAAAAATCATATCTTTTTTACCCTCTCCGCCTCCGGGAGAAGGAACTCGGAATCTCGCGCGACTATTTCCGGTCTTCGTGGGGAATGTAATACTGTTCCTGGGGACCGATATATTGCGCAAGCGGGCGGATCAGGCGATTGTCCAACTGCTGTTCGATAATGTGACCGCTCCATCCGGCGACGCGGCTTGCCGCAAAGACTGTCGTAAAAAAGTCCGGCGGAAATCCAAGCACATAAAGAACCGGGGCCGAGAAAAAATCCACGTTGCAGGGGATCTTTTTCCTGTCCATCATGATCTTCTCGACTTGCGCCGCGATCTCAAGCCAATCCGTTTTCCCCGCCTTGACGCACAGATCGTGCGCAATCTGACGGAACGCCTCGGCGCGCGGATCGCGGGTCTTGTAGATCCGGTGCCCGAAACCCATGACCTTTTTTTTCTCATCCAGAAGTTTGTTCACGTACGAAGCGGCGTTGGCCGGCGTTCCGATCTCCAGGATCATCTCCATGGCATATTGATTTGCCGCGCCGTGAAGTTCGCCCGCCAGCGTTCCGACCGCCGAAGTGACCGCCGAATAAAGGTTCGAAAGGGTCCCGGTCGTCACACGCGCTGCGAAAGTCGAGGCGTTGAGCCCGTGGTCCGCCAGGAGGATCAAATATGCGTCCAGGGCCTTTTCCATCTCCGGCGTCGGTTTCTTGCCGCTCATCATATAAAGAAAATTGGCTGCGTGAGAAAGATTCATGTCGGGTTGGATAGGCTCTTTTCCTTCGCGCAGTCTGTAAAAAGCCGCAATAATGGTCGGAAAAACTCCCGTCAGGTGATACGCCTTGCGTTGGGACTCCTCGGGATTGACGATGTGGGCCCGCGGATCCAAGCTCCCCATCAGCGAACACATGGTCCTCAGGGCGCTCATCGGATGGGTGGCCGTGGGAATAAGTCTCAGGAACTCCATCGCGAGTCCGGAGAGCGGCCTTTGCGCCTTCAAAGTTTCCCTGAAGGTCCGGAGCTCTTCAGCGTTGGGAAGTTTTGCGTACCAAAGATGATAGGTCACTTCCTCGAAATTGGATTTCTCGACCAGTTCTCCGATCGGGATACCGCGATAGAGAAGCCGGCCGTTCTCGCCGTCCACGTCGCTTAAGGATGTCTGGGCGGCCACCACCCCTTCCAAACCTTTGACCAGTTTTGATGCGCTTGAAGGTTCTTTTTTCATTTTAAATTCCCATGTTGATCGATTCAGTGAACGAATGACGTTATTATACTCACCTCATAAAAAACTGAAACTGCTGTTTTGTTTTAAAAACGCCTGTGCCGCACAAGGACGTCTCCAGCCTTTTGTTGATTCTAAAAGTTGATTGGTATTGGAGCTGCGCCAAACTTCCTTTAAGCCCTATAGATTTTCCGGTGCGCATGACGTGCGGTCCAAAAATTTGGCGGTGATCACTTCGCCCTCACGCCGGCTTTCCAGATCCGGACCAAAAAGATGCGGCGGGGGTCAATGAGCCGGTCCACGAGAAGCTGCGCGTCTCTTTCGAAGAATTTTCCGGCTTCCGGGCCTGCGAAATCCTTCATTTTCAGTTTTAGAGAAGAGAACAAAAAATTGGTTTTTGCCGCGATCGAAAGTCTTCTCACCCGTTCCTCGAAATAACGGACATTGATCTCTTTTTCGTCCGGCGAGTCGGTCTTCTCAAAGACCACGATGAAAAAGGTCTCGCGAAAGGGTTCCGTCTTTTCCCGGTAAAGGGTTTGGCCCTGCTTATCAAAATAAACGGAGGAGGGCATGCTCAAATAGCGGGGACCGGAAGGCTCGTGCAGGAGCTTGTAAAGCGTCACACGCATCCCCGGCAAAGGCGACGCCAGTTCGATCCCGAGTTCGTCCCCTTCGCGCGCTCCGAGCGCATACACCTGGATGAGCTCCTCGCGGTGCGCCCGGTTGTTCCTCTGGACCAAGAGTCGCAGAGGCCGGGTACCGAAACCCGACAAGTCCTGGACCGTCAAAACGGCAGGCTCGCCATTCAAATAAAACTTGGGTAACTGCGGAATGCTTTCCTCCGCCATAAGAAAACGCGAAAAAATACCGGCGAGAAGAAAGATTCCCGCTGCCACGGTAATCCAAATACATTTCATTTTTTTCATTTTAGGGGCGGAGCTTCGGAATGAAAAACGGCGTTTTTTTCTTGTACTCGAGGTAGGCGTCGCCGAAACGTTGCTGGAGTTCCTTTTCCTCGACCAGTTTGATCTCGAGGATCAGAAGGACCATGAAAACAAACAGGAAGGCCCAGGAACCCAGCCGATTAAAAAGCGCGGCCCATCCCGCCAGGTAAAGGAAAAACCCGAGCATCATGGGATTACGGCAGTAACGATAAGGGCCGGAAGGCAGAAACTCCTTGGTGGGCACCATCGGAACAGGCGTGCCCTTCCCCTTCAAAAGCTGCCACAGAACGGCCCAGCTCACCCAGGGAATGCCTGCCACGAAAAAAAGGATGCTTAAAACGACGGCGGCCTTGTCCGGAAAAATGGTTTCCTGCTCTCCCCGGCCGCAGATCCAGGCAAGCGCCGGCCAGCCCGCGAGAAAAAGCGTCGCGCCAAGCGCTGTCGCAACGCCCCTGTACCCCGCCGAGTATTCCTTGCCCGCTCTCGCTACCAGATACTGGATCCATTTGCTGATCATAAGCTTCGCCCCCCCGGTCGCTTTTACTTCTTCTTCCAGTGTTTGCATCCCTTTTCCACCAAGGCCGGAGGAATGTCCTTATTCGGTCCCTTGCCGTGAGTCTCGAACCAGGTGCAAACACCCAGAAAAGTATTGTCGAAATCCCTGCGATAACCACAGTCCCAACAGGCCGTTCCAAAGGCCTTTGAATTATCCATTTTAAATCCTTTACGCTCTTTGATAATTCCCGTTCAAAAATGCGTCAAAACAGGGTGGAATCGCCGAGGCGAACTTGGCCGGCTTTCCGGTCACAGGATGGCAAAACTCCAGTCGCGACGCGTGCAAAAGAAGGCGTTCGGTCTTTACGACAGACCGCATCTCCTCCGCCCATCCCTCGTGGATATACCGCTCGAAGATCCGGGAGTCAATGTAGATCTTGTCGCCGACGATGGGATGTCCCAAAAATGAAAGATGTGCGCGGATCTGATGGGTGCGACCTGTCTTCGGCACCACCTTGAGGAGAGAATATTCTCCGGCGCTGTTTAAGATCTGGTAGTCTGTTTGGGCCTTTTCGCCTTCGGGATCGGGCGTACGGATATGCTGGCTACTCTCCGCCTTGGTCCCGAGGGGAATGGAGATCGTTCCTTCCTGCGCTTCGGGCGTTCCGAATACCACCGCGTGATATTCTTTCGCCACTTTTCTGTTCTCGAAAAGGGTTCCGAGCTTTCCCGCCGTCTGAGCCGATCTCGCGACCAGTACGAGCCCGCTCGTCTCCGAATCCAGCCTGTTCACGATCCTGAGACCTTCCGGACCCGAGCCGATGTCCCGGATCAAAAGACTGAGCAGGTTCTTTTTCTTGAAACGACCCACCGCGTGGACCGGAAGCGGCGCCGGTTTATCCACCACAAGAAAGAACTCATCCTCCCAGAGGACTTTGTAGTCCGTCTCCACATAAAGATCTTCTTCGGCGCGCATGGGTCCTTTTTTATCCGCGATCCGGTCCGTTGCTTTTAAATCCGTTCTTCATCATAAGACTCATCAAGGCCTGGAATTACTTCGCCGGGATCAAGAGAACGGTCTTCGAATGGTTCCGGACGCCTTTCTAAAGAGCGCTGTGCTGCGGATCCGCAAGTTTTTCGAGCTCTTTCATCAGGATGTCCTCTTCGCGGGAAATGCGGCTGCGGATCGCTCCGGATATCTTGTGGAACTCTGCGGGAATGTTCTTAGCCATCGGATCTTTTTCTTGTTTCCGGAAGAACGACTTGATCTCCGCGGTGATCTGATCCATTTCCTCGGCAAAAAGGAACAGTTCCCGCCTGAGACCGGCATCGGTCTCCGCGGCTTTTTTCAGCGCGGGGTAAAGATTCAAGTCTTCGTTGGTAAGATGGGACTCGAGAGCTTCTTTGAGTTCCTGTAACTTCCTCTGTCCCTCCCTGCTCGAAACGCCCAGCTTGATCAACTGAGCGAGGGTATCAAGGATCTTCGCATGTTCCGTGCTCCATGTATGAATATAATCGGACACAGGTCTTTCCTCCTTTCAAGGATGTGATGGATATGCCGCTTTAAACGGATTGTACCACAGCAAAATTGCTCAAGACTACCGGGCACCGTTGCGCGGCGGAAAGGGGGCAGATCGAAACGCCGTCCGGTCCGTTCTTAGTTGGAAATGGTCAGCATTCCTTGAAGATTGGAGAGAATAACGCCGTGACGATTGCTGATGCTTTCCCTTTCTTCTTGGCTGAAGTTTTCCGTCGCGTAGGTGCACAGAGCGGAGGTCTTGCTTTGAGAAATGATCTTTGCTACGGAGCTTTCGTAGGCCATCAGCTTTTCTCTGTCCCCTTTCAAAAACCAGGAACCGTCGCCAATCGCGCAAAGAGTGCTAAAACCACGCTTCAAAGCCTGGCGTTCTTTTTGAACCCAGGCATTCAGGACCTCTTCCGGATTGAATTCTCCCGAAGGGATATACCACTCGCGAAACTCCCGTATCTCCAATCGGTCCGTTTCGACATGTTTATCCAGGTCTTCCAACTTCCCTCTTAAAGCCTCTTTTGCGGCTTCGACCCCCAATCCCTCTGGAAGGACCCATAAACAAAGCATGTTTTTTCTGATCCCGTCCCTAAAAAAACTGGCAACGACACCGCACAAGTCGTTTAAGGAGTCATAATACAAACAACTATGTCCACCCATAAGTTCTCCTAATTCTGATCCAATAGACAAAATCCACTTTTCAAAAAGGCTTTGCCCGCTCGGCAAACCCCAGTATATAACCGTTGCAATCCTTGATGTAAAATTCTTTCATCCCGTACCAGGTCGTGGAAACATCTTTAGCAATATCGACCCTTTTCTCTTTGAATTGATCGTAGAGCTTGCTGACATTGTCCACATCGCAATAGAAGGTGACGGACGCGCCGACAGGCGCACCTTTAAGCGCCGGGATGTCTTCCCCATAGACATCCTGGCGCATGAACATTACGAACACTTCGTCGCGGCTCACCATGGCATAGACATATTTCTTCTCGTCGGCCAGGCTGGTTCCGATAGCTTTTTTGTTTTCCGGCACGAGCATGGCGATCTTGAACCCGAGCTTTTCCGTGTAAAATTTTACGGTCTTGGCCACGTCGGAGACCATCAGATCGGGCGTAAGTTTCTTAAATTTTATCTTCATGTCTCCCGTTTTCTTTCGTAAGTCACTGGGATCCCGGAAAAACGAGGCGTTCACCCTTCTGCGTTTAATGATTCTTAACGGACTCGAGCTTTCCGTTCTTGTAAATCGCCTCGGATTTTAACTGCCCTTGTTCGTAATACTCCCTAACAAATCCATCGAGTCTTCCGCCACTGTAAACTTTTTCGCTTTTCATTTGCCCTGTCGCATAATATTCCCTGGAAAGGCCGCTCAGCTTTCCTTCGTCGTAATCCGTCTCGCTTTTCACCTGCCCTGTCGCATAATATTCCTTAATGATGCCGTTGGGCTTTCCGGCCTTATAGAACCCCTCTTCTTTGACCCGTCCGTTCTCGTGATACCGCTTGAGAGGCCCCATGAAATTTCCGTTCAGGTAAGTTGCCTCGACCGCCAATTGCCCGTTCTCGTAATATTCCTTAGAAGGACCCTGAAGCGTTCCATTCTCGTAAGCCTTCCCGCTTTTTAAGCGGCCTGTTTTATAATATTCCTTAGCCGGACCTTCCGGTTTCCCGTTTTTATTAACTGCTTCGCTTTTTAATTGTCCATTCTCGTAATATTCCTTAAACATTCCCTCAAGATCTCCGTTCAGGTAAGTGGTCTCGATAGCCAGCTTTCCGTTTTCGTAATATTCTTTAGAAGGACCGTTCGTTTTTCCGCCCCTATAAGCTTTTTCACTTTTTAAGCGGCCTGTCTTATGGTATTCCTTGGTGAGACCGTCCTGTTTCCCTTTTTTATAAACTTCTTCGCTTTTTATTTGCCCGTTTTCGTCATATCTCTTGAGCAATCCGTCGAGATCTCCGTTCAGGTAGATCGCCTCGACTTCCAATTGCCCCGTTGAATAATAATCCTTAGAGAGGCCGTTTGCCTTTCCGCCAATGAAAGATTTCTTGTTCTTCAATTGTCCTGTTTCATAATAGGCCTTGGAGACGCCCTCTTGCCTCCCGTTTTTATAAACGTCTTCCGTTTTCACCTGTCCTTTTTCGTAATACTCCTTCACCGGCCCGTCAAGCTTTCCTCCCTGGTAGGTTTTCTCGTTCTTTAATTGCCCGCTTTCATAATATTCCTTGGCAAGGCCTTCCTGTCTTCCATTCTTATGAACCACTTCGGTTTTTAATTTTCCGTTCGTCCCATACTCTTTAAACAACACCAAGCTCTCGCGTTCGTAAACGCCCTCGCTCTTTAATTGTCCGCTTTCATAATACTCCTTGTTCCTCGAAAGTTTTCCTGCAGCATAGAACTCCTCTTTTTTCATTTGGGCGCGAGGTTTCCATTTCTTGAGGAAAAACTCCTCCGTCTTTTCAAGATCTCCGTTTAGGTAAGACCTGACCAGCCTCACCTCTCCGTTAGGGTAATACTCTTCTTTCACATCCCGCTTTTCCTTCACACCCCCGTACCCGAGAGCGCTGAACATGGCTATCGAAATGATGGCCGCCGCCATCCGCCGTTTCATGAAAGCCCCCTTTTTAACATTCATGGATCGCTTTGCTCCCGTGGAATGAAGAACGTTTGCGTTTACCATCCCCTGAGCCTTTATTTTAAGAGTTGCCTCAGGACGTATTGCAGAATGCCGCCATGGCGGTAGTATTCGATCTCAATCGGAGTATCGATGCGGCACACCGCCTCGAAGACCTTGCATTTGCCGGGACCGGAAACCTTGACGATAAGGATCTTGCCCGGCTTCAGCCCCTTGGCGATCCCTTCGACGGCATAAGTTTCTTCACCGGTCAATTTGTGGGTCGTAGCGCTCTGGCCCTGGAAGAATTGCAGCGGCAGAATGCCCATGCCGATCAGATTGCTACGGTGGATCCTTTCGTAGCTTTCCGCGATCACGGCGCGAACACCCAAGAGCGCGGGGCCTTTGGCCGCCCAGTCGCGCGAAGACCCGGAACCGTATTCCTTGCCCGCTAGGATCATAAGCGGTCGGTCCTCTTCCATATACTTCATGGCCGCGTCAAAGATCGGCATCGCAACGCCCTTCCCTTTTTCACCAAAATATTTCGTCATGCCGCCTTCCACGCCCGGAACAAGCAAATTCTTAAGGCGGATATTGGCGAAGGTGCCGCGCATCATGACTTCGTGATTGCCGCGCCGCGAACCGTACGAATTGAAATCCTTGGGTTCGATCCCCTGCCCGATCAGGTATTTCCCGGCAGGGCTCGACGGGGCGATGGTGCCGGCGGGAGAAATGTGGTCGGTCGTGATCGAATCCCCGAGCACGGCCAGAACTCGGGCGTTTTTGATGTCCCTGGGCTCGGGTGGCAGCACTGGCATTTTTTTGAAATAGGGCGGGGACTTCACGTAAACGGACTTCTTGTCCCAGACAAACGTGTCTCCCGCGGGAGCGCTCAAGGACCGCCAGGTCTCGTTCCCTTCGAAAACGTTGTGATAGCGCTTTCGGAACATGGCGGGGTCCACGCTCTTCAGAGCTTCGCGTATTTCCGCCGGAGTTGGCCAGATATCCTTGAGATAAACGGGCTTGCCGTTCTTCCCCAACCCGAGCGGATCTTTTTCAAGATCGACCATCGCTGTTCCCGTGATCGCGTACGCCACGACAAGCGGCGGGGATGCGAGGTAATTTGCGCGGACTTGCGAATGCACGCGCCCCTCGAAATTCCGGTTCCCCGAAAGCACCGACGCCACGACCAGGTCTTTTTCCTTGATCGCTTTGGACACGGGTTCCGCAAGCGGCCCTGAATTCCCGATGCACGTCATGCAGCCGTACCCCGCCAGATTGAATTTCAGCACTTCGAGGCAGGAAAGAAGCCCGCTCGCCGCGAGGTAATCCGTCACAACCTGGGAACCCGGCGCGAGACTGGTCTTTACCCACGGTTTCACGGTCAATCCTTTTTGCAATGCTTTTTTCGCGAGGAGCCCGGCCGCCAGCATCACCGAGGGGCTCGAGGTGTTGGTGCAGCTTGTGATGGATGCGATCACGACCGCGCCCTGCGCGAGTTCACACTTTTCTCCGCCGATCTCAATCGCCGCTTTTTTCACGAAGCCGGCTTTGTTCTTCACCGTTTCCGCGAGCGCCTTTTTAAAAGAACTTTTCACTTCCTTAAGCGTGACGCGGTCCTGCGGGCGTTTGGGACCGGCAAGGCTCGGCACGACGCTCGCGAGGTCGAGCTCCATGGTATCGGAATAAACGATCTTTTCTTCTCCACCTTCGCGGAAAAGTCCCTGGGCTTTCAGATAGGTTTCGGCCAAGTTGATCTGTTCTTCGCTTCTTCCGGTCAATTTGAGAAAACGGAGCGTTTCCTGGTCCGCCGGGAAAAATCCGGCGGTTGCGCCGTACTCGGGTGCCATGTTGGCGATCACCGCGCGGTCTGCGAGCGAAAGATCGCTCACGCCGGGCCCGAAAAATTCCACGAATTTTCCGACCACGCCTTTTTTGCGTAGTTTTTGTGTCACGGTCAGCACGAGGTCGGTCGCCGTCACGCCTCCGGACAATTTCCCCGTGAACTTCACACCCACCACTTCAGGAATGAGCATCGAGACCGGCTGGCCGAGCATCGCGGCCTCCGCTTCGATCCCTCCCACGCCCCAGCCCAAGACGCCCAGGCCGTTGATCATTGTTGTATGCGAGTCGGTACCTACGAGCGTGTCCGGATAAAGAAAGGTCTTGGTGCCGTCTTTACGGCTGAAAATCACGGGCGAGAGGTATTCGAGGTTCACCTGGTGAATGATGCCCGTCGCGGGCGGCACAACGCGGAAATTACGAAAGGCCTGTTGGCCCCACTTGAGGAATTGATAACGTTCCCGGTTGCGTTCGAATTCCCGGGTGATATTTTTTGCGAACGCCTCGGGAGTCCCAGAAAAATCCGTCTGCACGGAATGATCGATCACGAGGTCCACGGGCTGGAGCGGATTGATTCTCTTGGGATCGCCTCCCATCTTGACCATCGCTTCACGCATGGCGGCGAGATCTACGACCGCCGGAACGCCGGTGAAATCCTGCAGGAGGACGCGGGCTGGCGTGAAGGCGATTTCATTCTCTCCTTTGCGCGTAGGATCCCAGGTCGCGAGTCTTTCGATATCCTTTCGTGTAACGTTCTTGCCGTCTTCATTACGAAGCAGGTTCTCGAGAAGCACGCGGACGGAGTAAGGCAGGCGAAGAACCTTGGCAACACCGCATTCCTGGAGCGCGCGCAGCCGGTAGATCGTGTAATCTTTGCCCGCGATCTTGAGCGTCACCTTACTACCAAAACTATTTAGAAGGCTCATGAAAATCTAAGCTCCCACCCACTTTATGCCGTCTCCGATTCGACGGAAAACAAAAAGACATTCGCCTGCCATTGTCCTGCCCCGTTACCGCATTTTTTGAATAATCGCCTGTCCCATTTCGTGCGTTCCGACCGCAGTGGGGTCGCTACGGTCTTCCTTCAGGTCATAGGTCACGTGCTTGCCTTCGCGGATGACGCCGGCCACGGCTTTTTCCAGACGGTCCGCCGCTTGGGTTTCGCCCAGGTGGCGGAGCATGAGCGCGCCCGAGAGGATCATTGCGACGGGATTTACTTTGTTGAGACCTTTGTACTTCGGCGCGGAGCCGTGGGTCGCTTCGAAAAGAGCGCCGTTCGTTCCAATGTTGGCGCCGGGAGCGACGCCCAATCCGCCGACCAGCCCCGCGCAAAGATCGGAAAGAATATCGCCGTAAAGATTCGGGAGGACGAGCACGTCGTAGAGCTCGGGTTTTTGCACGAGTTGCATACACATGTTGTCCACGATGCGGTCCTCGAACTGGATGTCGGGATATTTTTTGGCCGTTTCGCGCGCCACTTCGAGAAAAAGTCCGTCCGAGAATTTCATGATGTTGGCCTTGTGGACGGCCGTGACCTTCTTGCGTTTGTATTGCCTCGCATAGTCGAACGCGAACCTCACGATGCGCTCGGTCCCGGCGACGGAGATGGGTTTGATGCTAATACCAGAATCCGGGCGGATCTTTCTTCGGGAAAGTTTTTCAATGCAAGCCATCACTTCTTTTGCCTCAGGCGTCCCTTTCTGGAACTCGATGCCGGCGTAAAGGTCTTCGGTGTTCTCGCGCACGATCACAAGATCGATATCCTTATAACGGGAGCGGACGCCCACGTAGGACTTGCAGGGTCGGAGGCACGCGTAAAGATCGAGCTCTTTGCGGAGCGCCACGTTTACGGAGCGGAATCCCGTACCGACGGGGGTCGTGAGCGGAGCTTTGATGGCGATCTTGTTCTTGCGGATGGATTCAAGTACGCGTTCCGGAAGCGGCGTGCCTTCACTCGCCATGACGTCCATTCCGGCGGTTTGAATGTCCCAATCGAATTTGATCCCGGTCGCTTCCAGGCACGCCCGGGTTGCTTCTGCCAGTTCGGGTCCGACGCCATCGCCGGGAATCAGTGTGACACGATAGGATTTCATAACATTCCTCGTTGTTTAGGGTTCTTGTTCCCTATGAGAACGTTGCGGCGCAAACAGCCTTCGGATACAATGCCCCATCCCCAAAGGCGGGTTCATCAAAAGGAATCACATTTTATATGAAGAACACTGAAATTAAAAGAACGCTCTTGGAGGCGCTTGCCAAGGCCGGGAAGATCATTCATTCGAACTTCGGCAAGGCGCAGACGATCACGAAGAAGGGCGAGTTTAACCTCGTGACCGAGATCGACAAGGCCTCCGAGAAAGCGATCGTGGGGCTCATCCTGAAACGCTTCCCCGGTCATTCGATCCTGGCCGAGGAATCCCCGGCCGTGACAGGCTCCGAATGCCGGTGGATCATCGACCCTATCGACGGAACGACGAACTTCGCGCATGGCTTTCCTATTGTTTCGGTCTCGATCGGGTTCGAGAGAGAAGGCCGGCTCGAGATGGGAGGCGTCCTCGACCCCTTCCGTAAGGAGCTTTTCTTTGCCGAGCGCGGCCGAGGCGCGACCCTGAACGGAAAACGCATCCATGTTTCGAAAACCAAGACGCTCTCGGACACTCTCCTCGCGACGGGCTTCCCCTATGACCGAAATAAACATCCGGATATTTATCTCGCAATGCTTCGCGCCTTTCTCACGAAGATTCAGGGCATACGCCGCGGAGGGTCGGCGGCTATCGACCTTTGTTACGTGGCCTGCGGCCGGTTCGACGGTTATTATGAGATGAAACTTTCTCCGTGGGACAAAGCGGGCGGGATGATGATCATCGAGGAGGCAGGAGGAAAGCTTACGGATTTTTCGGGAGCCCCTTTGACACTTGCAGGATCACAGAACCTTGCCACCAATGGATTTATTCATGCGGAAATGCTTGCGGCCCTTGAACCGTTTAAAAACCTCGGCGGGTCCCTTTCTTAGGAGAAGCCCGGATGCCAAAGAAAAAACCCTTAAAAATGCCAAAGCCCCGTCACGGTTGGGCCATTAATCCGGAGACGCGCGTCCGGCCCTCCAAGAAGACCTACCGTCGGAAAACCGCGAAAAAGGAAGAGAAGAGCTGGGTGGACGAGCTTTTTGACTAGCGTTGTTTTCCGATTATTTCTTTAAATGAAAATCAGGCGTTAAAAACAAAAACGCCCTGCCATTGCTGACAGGGCGTTTTTGAAATTGAAATTCGCTCGCTTACTTCGCTGCTGCGCCGTTGAGGTTCACGTCGCTCGGGATCGGAATGTCCGCAGGGATCGGGAAGGTGACCAATTGAACGGCACCCAAAACCGTCGTTACAACGGTATCCATCATCCCCTGTCCAACGCCTGACCACACATTCTTGCCTTCGTTGGAATATTCGTTCGGCGTGGAGAAAAGCTTGGTCCAACCGAGAACCGTATTGGTCAAGCCATACCCCAATTTGCCCACGGCTTTTTCGCCATAGGTCGCTTTTTCCGTCCACGGACTCGCCGCAAAAGCCACCGGCGCGAGAAGCATGGAGAGCACTATCACGAGACTCATGATCTTCTTCATTGAATTTCCTCCT
>Ga0209749_1000097_pt1 | contig 147357 bp, 125 predicted proteins | sample EPASupsiteSAE347_FD_187267 | JGI IMG/M metagenome (GOLD analysis project Ga0209749, IMG submission 187267) | Bioremediated contaminated groundwater from EPA Superfund site, New Mexico - Sample SAE3-47 (SPAdes) (version 2) | ecosystem: Environmental > Aquatic > Deep subsurface > Groundwater >... | reverse complement strand
AGGAAATTATTCACCAAGATGTTTTGTGTGCGTATGTATGACGATGATTATGGTTTGGTCTATTCAACTGACTTTTTTGGATGCTCCCATTTAGCTGGCTTGGTTGGAGATTTATAGAGGAAATATAGTGATTTTCAGGGTTAAAAATCATTCCAGAAGAAATTCGGTTTTGCCCTCTTTTCAATATCTTTGCTAAGTAAATACCAGGTTATTAATTATTCTGATACAGAGCGAAATATTTAACCACTGGTATGCTAGAATGGAAGTCACCATGAATGATAAAGCATGGTGTTTGAGACCAATCTGTTTAAATTTGAGGATTAAGATGTTCTCATTTTCAGGCAACTATTTTCTTAAGTTCGTGTCTTTACTTTACTGGTTCCCGAATGCTCGAGGATGATTCCATACTTGAGGGGTGCATAGCGGGATCACGCAGCGCCCAGAGCGCCCTTTATCGGAAATACAGCCCGGTAATGATGGCGGTATGCCTGCGTTATGCCCAAAACAGGGATGAGGCTGAAGATATTTTGCAGGAAGCGTTCCTGAAAATCTTTCAGAATATCAAATCGTTCCGGAAAGAAGGATCATTTGAAGGGTGGATGAAGCGGATTATGATCAACCATGCATTAAATTATTTCAGGAAGAATCGCCGACTTCCATTTATCGAAGACCTGGAAGCAATAAATGAAAAGGAGGTTATGGAAAGCGATGATCAGATTTCGGTTCATGCCCCGGTTTCGGCTGATACCATTATCGCCCTGATCCAGATGCTCCCTCCGGGTTACCGTCTTGTATTCAATATGTACGTATTTGAGGAATATAGCCATAAGGAGATTTCTGAGGCATTATTGATTTCCGAAAATACTTCAAAAACTCAGCTTCTGAAAGCCAGGAGAATGTTGAGAAAAAAGTTATATGAAAAAAATCTGGTGAAAAATACGCCTTGATCAATGAATGAAGACCTAAATAAAAAGGCTGAATCCGACAGTAATCTGGAACAGTTCATGCGGCAATCCCTGGCAGGTCACCGCGTCGAACCCAGCCCGGGTATCTGGAAAGGAATAAGCCGGAAGTTATTATGGCACGAATTAAGTCATTTTAATTTTTCAAATATTACCCGAAAGTTGTGGATGCTGGGGGGTACCGGGCTTCTGGTCATCACGGCCGGACTCTATTTTTTATCATCCGGATCGGGCAAAACATCCGAAACCAAAACCCTGAAGCCAACTGTGATTTCCACATCACTTCTTTCACCAAATGCCGGAATCCATGAAAAACATACAGCAGTCCTTGTGACTTCTTCTCACGTTGAAAAACAAATTAGTTCGTTATCTGGTAATCGTCATAAGCAACAGAAAACCAATGAAATGGAGAAGGACCCCGCGACTTCCGATCCTTCCTTACCAATAAAAGGGAGCGCCCCGGACGATCTAAAATCAAATACTGACCATTTCGGTCAGCGGGAAGGAGGAACCCTCCTCTCAGTTCCTGCCGAAAATCAACCCGTTTCGAACCTATATAAAGAAAATACTGACCTTTCCGGCTCTGCCTCCTCTATCGCGGGAATCCTCCGACTCCCATCCCGCGGACCGGGTTTGCTTAACATTGCATTAAATCCTGATACCACAGTGATCATTCAAACGCAGGACCACCTTTTCAAGATCCATTTTCCGGGTGGCCCTTCCGGCGCTTTTTTTTCGGCATCGCTGGGTATTCAACCTGAAATCACCTTCAACCCAGGCGTATCATCTGATTCAAAATTAAATTTCTGGATCAATAGCCGTGCTTCTGTACATTTTTCCCGTTTTTCGATTTCAACAGGGATCAACGCAGGCTACTTAACCGATGAATGCAAATACCAGATCGAATATATAAGCAGGGACAGCGTCGGATTTTATACCTCTGTGGTTTCCTATGAAGTAGGCGCCGGTAATAAAATCATCTACAACACGACCACAGAAAATATCTACGACAGTGTTCAGCATATAGCGGATGACCGGACGCGTGCCCGGTACACTTATTTACAGGTTCCGTTGCTTGCCGGATACCGGTTGTTTCAATCCGACCTTTTTAGCCTTACTATACATGCCGGACCCATGGTTTCATTCCTGGTGAATTCCCGCGAACCCGAACCGGAAATCAATTACAGAAGTTTTAAAGTCATAAAAGTCGAGAATCAAACCCCTCAAAGGAACGCTATAAATTGGCAGGTTTGGGTAGATCTGAATCTTGAATTCCGGATGAATAAATCGCTGAGTCTCTTTGTCGAACCGTCCTGCAGATATTTTCTCAGCGCTCCGACGAAATCCGAAAACAACAGTTCTGAGAAATCCTGGTCAACAGGTCTTGGTTTAGGATTGCAGTATAAATTCGGGCAAAACTTCAAAAAGAAATGAAAAAGATGCTATTCTTGGTCCTGTTGATGGCGTGGTCCTTTAAAGGATTTCTACAACCCATGGCCGGGGATCAACCAGACGCTGACTGTCATGCTGATTTTTCGGCAACACCAGAGCCTTCCGATCCAATGACTATTCATTTTCAGGATTTATCAACAGGCCAGATAACCCATTGGCAATGGAGTTTTGGTGACGGGGTGACATCTTCCGTTCAAAATCCCGTTCATACCTATCCTGCCGGAGGAACCTATTTTGCGTGCCTGACCGTATACAACAGCGATCCCGGGTTGATTTGCCACGACATGATTTGCATTGCAATTACCATCCATGAGCCGGGTCAATGTGTTGCCGACTACCAGTATTCAACCGACAATGCCAACCGGTTGAGAATTCTGTTTACCGATAAATCGTCAGGAACCATTGATGGATGGCACTGGGATTTTGGTGATGGGACTGTATCGGGTGAACAGAACCCGACCCATACATTTCCTGACTATGGGAAGTATAAAGTCTGCCTGACAGCTTATAATATCAGTTCGCCATCAACCTGCAGCGACATCAAATGCGATTCGGTCGAGGTCAAAATTATCGCTGATTGTCATGCCTCTTTTGATTACGTGCTCGATACCATGAACCAGGCGTCCAACACCTTCGTTTTTAATGACCGGTCGACAGGAGATGCAAATTCTTTCCAATGGACTTTTGATGATGGAGCAATCGTGAATGGACGAAATGTCGTACATCAATTTTCAACCCAGGGGAATCACAAGGTATGTCAGATAATTAGTCATTACGAACAGGGAAATCTTTTATGCAGGGACTCCTCCTGTGCCATGGTTCCGACAGCCAGCTACCTGAATCTTGGAGGTCACCTTTTTACAGGAAAATACCCGATTAACAATCCGGTCCCTTCTGGAGATACCGGAATAGCTTACCTCTACAGACTGACCGGAACTGGATTGAAGCCTTTTGATACCCTGCATTTTACCCATCTTGGGTACTTTTCTTTTCCACAAATCCTCACCGGAAAGTACATCATCCGTGCGGAATTATCAGAGGGATCGAAAAATTATAGCAACTATTTTCCCTCCTATTATCCCGACGACTTTTTGTGGATCGGTTCACAGGGTATAACCTTGGCAGATTCCAATATTTTCAAGGCGAATATTGATATGAAACCGGTAAAAATAATCCCGGTCGGATCCGGTATTATCAAAGGTTCAGTCATTCTTTCACTGAACGGTCAACCGAACAATCCGGTACCTGAAACAGAGGTCTTGCTTTATGGGGGTGATTTGGTACCGCTCTCTTATACTAAAACAGATAATAACGGACATTTTGAATTTACCGGCTTGCCTCTGGATGCCTATTACCTTTATGTCGAGTATCCCGGAAAATATTCAAGATTTACCGCGGTGTGGATTGATGAACAAAATCCTGTACAGGAAGCAGTCTGTCTCGAACTTTTCGATCACAATGTTACTGGTATTGAAGAAAAGACGGGCACACAGATCCGGATCACCGGCCTGTTCCCCAATCCGGTTGTGTCCGACCTCCGGGTATCCATCATTGCATTCTTTCCAGGTCATCTCAGATACCGGATCATGGATGTGACCGGCATGGTACACCGTACTGGAAATTTGGAATACCGATCAGGATCACAATTCATTCCTTTGACGACAGGGGATATTCCCGATGGGTTGTTTCTGATCGATTTTCAAACGCCGGAAGGGGAACGTATTGCCACCTGTAAACTGGTGAAATACTAACTTCATTTTTTCCGATAAAATTATTTACTTTTACATTTCATTTCTTCTGATATGATGGATTCAGATGAGGATCTTGTATCGGGGTGCCTGAAAAAAAACGCCTCCTGTGAATTGGCGCTTTATAAAAGATTTTCACCAAAAATGTATGGAATATGCTTGCGTTACGCGGGTAATGTAATGGAAGCTGACGAAATCCTGCAGGTTGGATTCATCAGGGTGTTCAACAATCTTCATAGGTTCCGGTTTGAAGGAGCGCTCGAAGGGTGGATAAAAAAAATCATCGTAAACGCTGCCATAAGTTATTTAACAACTACCCATAAACTTCAGAAAGAGGTTGAGCTTAAAGATTTTTACATGGAAGCAACCATTCAGGAAGATGCCCTGTCTGATTTGTCAGAGAAGGATTTATTGAAAATCATTCAAAGCATAGCACCTGGTCACCGAACAGTTTTCAATCTTTATTTCATCGAAGGATACGAGCATAAAGAAATCGCTCAGATGCTTGGAATTTCAATCAATACATCAAAAACTCAATTATTGAGAGCCAGGCATTCGATCATGCGGAAAATAATAAAAGAAGACCTTTTATCCCATTAGTTCAATCTATGACCATGGACCAGCACGACCAACTGGAACAAAAATTCAAGGCTGCATTTAACAATTTTGAGGCCGAGCCTCCTGCCCCTGTTTGGGATGCTGTGAACCGGGAATTACACCCTCCCCGGCGACAGTTCTCTATTTGGGAATATCTGGATCCAACTGCCTTTTTTTCCAATCGTAGGGCAAGACTTACTGGAGTTTTTAGTACGGCCGCAGTGATCCTGTTTTTCGTAACGGTCTATTTTCTTTCGCTGGATCGGCACATCATCAATGGACATGCTTATACCGGTGACCGGAGGCTTGTTTCCGGAACTGCAATTCTTTTTACTGTTCAAGACAAATGCAAGCCCTGGGATTCGGTTCAATTCTATCGAACAGTACCGGTTGATGCCAACGGATATTTTTATTTTAAAGGTGTTGATGACGGTAATTACTTACTGAGAATTGAACCCGGACACCAACCGGAAAATACAAACCAATTTATTGCCTCCTGGTATGATATGCATGGTGATCCTGCCCAATCGCATGTTATCGTTATAAATGATGAAGATGTCAGGACCGATGTGCATTTAATACGGAAAGATCATCTGCAAACCGGACCCTGACAATAAAAGGTATCTTGCAGGTGTCTGACTTCTTTCCTTTAAATCGTATCTGATTCAAACCACTCGGCATAAGAGGTAGCGGTTTCCCTTAAGCATAAACTGAATAATTTGCATTCAGGTGGGAGCAAGACTTTAATTCTTTTTGAAAAATCAATTAAAAGGTTCTCACTGGTGGGTTGGTAGGGAAGATAAAGGATATTGCAAAAAGGATCGACAGGAGCATGAGAAATATCCCTTTCAGAATCCTCCTGTAAAAACAACGCATGATCAAACGGATCAATTATAGCTCCCTTGATTAATCTCTTTAGATCTCCGAAATCCATTACCATTCCGAGCTTAGAACTGTCTGGATCAGTAATTGGAGTTCCGATCACGGTAACTGACAGTTCATAGGAATGGCCATGAATATTTTTACAGGGACCATCATATCCCTTTAAAGCGTGAGCTGCCTCAAACCGGAATTCTTTGGTAATCCTGATCTGATCCATTGTAGGTAGTGATTATTTGATAAAAGGATTGATACTTTTATCGGTCGGTTTTGTGCTCTTTCTCATTTTGGGGTGCATGACTGTAACCTAAAATGGCAAAATTATTAAAATTTTAGCCCTGATAATAAAAACTATTCTTATGAACAGCCTGCTATAAATAACAATTAAGCCGGCAGTAGGTGTTCGAGAAGTATCTTCACACCAATTCCGATCAACACAAGACCTCCGATCTGTTCAGCCCAGGCTGAAGGAATGAAATTTGCTTTTTCTCCTAGTTTTACACCTACGACGGAGACCATGAAAGTTATAATCGAAATGACCGCCGCTGCCTCCAGAATATTGACTTTGATAAAACCAAAAGAGATCCCTGTGATCAGTGCATCGATGCTTGTGGCTACTGCAAGGGAAAGGATCACGCTTACCTTTCTGATATCGAGCAAATTCTTCTCATGTTCCGCCCTGAAAGACTGGATAATCATCTTAATCCCAATGAAGGTAAGGATGGAAAAGGCAATCCAGTGATCAAAAGTTTCGACCATCGACTGGAAACTGCTTCCAACTATCCAGCCTGATATCGGCATCAGTCCCTGGAATAATCCAAAGAAAAAGGCCATGATCAGGATGTTCTTCCAGGTCATCTTCCGGGTAGAACCAAAACTGATCGCAACCGCGAAACAGTCCATTGATAATCCAAGTGAAATCAGCAGAAGCTCGGTGAAATTCATTTCAATATGTTAAACGGATTATCTACAGGGAATCTGTTAACGGTAATAACGATGTCAATGATAAATAAGGTTGACAATTTTTTCGAGCCATACTGCGTCTGTTTCGTCAAAAGAATCCAATTCCTTACTGTCAACATCCAGTACAGCCGTTATTTCGCCATGATCATTTTTAACCGGAACCACAATTTCTGACCGGGATCGCGAATCACATGCTATATGACCCGGAAACTGATGTACGTCGGGCACAATAATAGTTTTTTTCTGATCGATTCCTGCCCAGCATACGCCCGTATGTTTTTTTAAAATCTGACAGGCAACTGCACCCTGGTACATTTTCACGATCAGTTCACCCTTATTTAAAAAGTAAAAGCCTGTCCAGAAATAGGAGTCCATTTTATGGTGAAGAACCGCGATGATGGTTGCCATTCTCGCATCAGGGTCCTCTGTTGCGGTTAGCAATTCTCTGATTTGTAAGAAAATCCTTTGGTATCGTTTCTCTTTGTTCACCATCAGGCGTGATCAAGGCTCACGGTAAAATGACGCATAATGGGTGCTTCGTTTACGATCTGGTAGCCTTTTGTTATAGTATCGCGGCGATCCCAAATATTTTTCAGAGCGGCTGCAATAACATCCATATGGTTGTTGGTGTAAACGCGTCGTGGTATTGCCAATCGCATCAATTCAAGTGCGGGGTAACGGTTTTCGCGGGTCACCGGATCGCGGTCGGCCATCAGCGCTCCGATTTCGACTCCTCTTACTCCTGCTTCCAAATAGAGTTCAATGGCCAGGGTTTGCGCCAGGAATTCCTCCTTGGGGACATTGGGTAAAAAGCGTTTCGCATCGACAAAAACAGCATGTCCGCCAATAGGCTGTTGAACGGGAATGCCATATTCGATCAGTTTGTTCCCAAGGTACTCCACCTGACTGATCCGCGTCTCCAAATAGTCGAACTCGGTCCCGTCATAAAGTCCCTGGGCCAGGGCATTCATGTCGCGACCCGACATTCCTCCATATGTAATATATCCTTCAAAAAGGATGTTGTACACGCTTGCCTGCTCATGTAACTCCTTACTACGCATTGCAATAAACCCGCCCATATTGACGATGGCATCTTTTTTCGCGCTCATGGTCATCGCGTCGGCATTGTCGAACATCTCTCTGACGATCTCCCGGATGGTACTGTTCTGAAATTCCGGTTCCCGTAATTTGATGAAATAAGCATTTTCAGCAAAACGGGCAGCGTCAAACACCACCATTTTACCGTACTGATCGGCCAGAGCCTTTACCTGTCTCAGGTTTTCAATCGAAACAGGCTGCCCCCCGGAAGTGTTACAGGTAACCGTAATAATGATAAACGGAATCCTGTCATGGTGTTCCGCCAAGACATTCTCAAGCTTGTGAATATCCACATTACCTTTAAAAGGGTGAATCAGTGTGGTGTCGTATGCTTCATCGATGGTGCAGTCAACTGCAACGGCTTTCCTGAATTCAATGTGGCCTTTTGTGGTATCAAAATGCGCATTTCCGGGTATCATATCGCCTTCCTTGATGAGCACCGAGAACAGGACATTTTCAGCAGCCCTTCCCTGATGGGTCGGCAGGAAGTACTCAAATCCCAGAATATCTGCGATTGCCTCTTTCATCTTGAAATAAGAGGAAGCGCCGGCATAACTTTCATCACCCAGCATCATTGCAGACCATTGTTTATCGCTCATCGCGCCGGTTCCTGAATCGGTCAGCAGATCGATAAAGACTTGATCGCTCCTCAACCTGAAGAGATTGTACTGGGCTTCCCTGATCCATGTTTCTCGCTCGGTGCGACTACTTTTCCTGATGGATTCGACCATCTTGATTTTATAGGATTCCGAAAAAGGCAGTTCCATGTATGATGCGTTTTAAACCAGCAAAGGTAGAATTTTTTTTTACATAACTTTTTTTCGGAGTGCTTGTCTGTTTGGTAAAATTCATGTAGGTTTGCCAGTTGATAATCAATTGTTAATAGGATAACAGTACAACAAAAAAGGAGGAATTTAAATTATGAGCATTACAACAGGAATGAGTGGAGCGGGTTGTCTTACAAAGCTTACTGATCTTAATGGCCTGGCTGTGAAATCCGGGAAAAAGAGACTGGCAGTGGCTGTGGCGCACGATGAACATTGTCTGGAGGCGATCTGTGCAGTTGACAAAATGGGCCTGGTGGAAGCAATTCTGGTCGGCAATGAAGTCAAAATCAAGGATATTGCTGCAAAGTTAAAGCTCGATATTGAAGGCATGCGGATCATTCATGAAGAGGGGGATGCCTCTTCGGTTAAAATCGCTGTGAAAATGGTCCGGAACAAAGAGGCCGATATTCTTATGAAGGGCAATGTTCCGACTGCAACCTTCCTTCGTGGCGTGCTCGATAAGGAAGTCGGCTTGCGAAAAGGGGATGTACTTTCTCATTTTGCCCTTTTCGAAGTTCCCACATATCATAAATTGATTGGGTTGACTGATGCCGCGATGATCCCTGCCCCGGATTTTAAAACTAAGGTAGCTTTAACTACCAACGCCGTTGAGTTCATGAACAAGCTGGGTTATGTCAAACCGAAAGTGGCCGTTCTTGCTGCTGTCGAAATGGTTAACGAAGCCATGCCGGCGACCCTTGAGGCAGCCATGCTGTCGAAAATGAGTCAACGCGGACAAATAAAAAATTGCATTATCGACGGGCCTCTGGCTTATGACAATGCCATAAGTGCTGCAAGCGCCAAGCACAAAGGAATCGTCAGTGAGGTTGCAGGTGATGCCGATCTTCTGGTTGTTCCTGATATTGAAGCCGGAAATATCCTTTATAAAGCATATGGTTTCTCAGCCAATGCCAAACTCGCGGCGGTGGTTTTAGGTGCTGCCGCTCCGATCGTACTTACTTCAAGGTCTGATACCGAAGAATCAAAACAGGCCAGTATTATTATGGCTGCAGCGATATAAGGCACGGTTGCCGGGATTTACGAATTTATCACCGTAAATCCCGGCGATTGAGACTAACCTTAATGTTCCTCTAATGACCTGATTCTGATGTCAAAGGACCTGTTCATCACCAAATCGCTCACGGAACTCCAGCAGGAGGCAAACGACAACAAGGCGGGCCTGAAAAAGACACTTACAGGACTTAACCTTACCACCCTTGGAATTGGTGCGATCATCGGAGCCGGAATTTTTGTGTTGACCGGACAGGCAGCCGCACAGTATGCCGGTCCGGCCATTGTGATCTCCTTTATCATCTCCGGAATTGCCTGTGCCTTTGCCGGTTTGTGTTATGCCGAATTTGCTTCCATGATCCCCATCAGCGGAAGCGCATACACATACTCCTATGCCACCCTGGGCGAGTTTCTTGCCTGGATCATCGGATGGGATCTGATTCTCGAATACCTATTTGCGGCCTCCACCGTTTCAGTCGGCTGGTCGGGATATGTGGTAAGTTTTCTCAAGGATTTTGGAATTTATATTCCTACTGCACTAACAGCCGCTTCGGGAACCGTGCTAGTTGAAATCCCGAAATTAGGATGGCAGGAACTGACTGATAATCTGGCTTCCTCATTGCTAAAACAGGGCTTCAATGTCGATTTGTTACCACACGTTACTGCCATTGTGAATCTTCCCGCGATGTTTATAATTGGTTTGTTGACACTCCTGCTGGTTGTCGGCATCCGCGAATCGGCAAACTTCAACAACATCATGGTAATTGTGAAAGTAGCGGTAATTATACTTTTTATTGCCATAGGATTTGCTTTCGTCCTATCCGATAACTGGACCCCTTTTATTCCGAAGAATACCGGTGAATGGGGGCATTTTGGATGGAGCGGAATACTTCGGGGAGCAGGCGTCATATTTTTTGCTTATATTGGATTTGATGCAGTTTCAACGGCTGCTCAGGAAGCCAAGAATCCGCAACGCGATATGCCGATCGGCATTCTGGGTTCTCTCAGTGTTTCAACCATCCTGTATATCCTGGTGGCGATCGTGTTGACAGGGATTGTAAGCTATACCACCCTGAATGTCGCCGACCCTGTTGCCGTCGGAGTCGATGCGATGGGCAAAGGTATGTTCTGGCTTCGTCCGATCGTGAAAATTGCAGCTATCGCGGGATTGAGTTCAGTGATTCTGGTCATGCTCATGGGTCAGCCCCGGATTTTCTATTCGATGTCGAATGACGGATTGTTGCCTCCTGTGTTTTCGAAAGTACATCCAAAATTTAAAACCCCTTATGTGAGCACCTTACTCACCGGAGGTGTTGCGATCATTCTGGCTGGTATCCTTCCCATTAGCATCCTCGGTGAACTAGTCTCCATCGGGACCCTGCTTGCATTTGCCATAGTTTGCGTCAGTATTGCCGTCTTGAGAAAAACCAAGCCTGATATTCAGCGCCCTTTCCGGACCCCGTTTGTTCCATGGGTCCCGATCCTTGGCGCCCTGATCTGTCTGATCCAGATGGCTGCGCTTCCTTTCGATACCTGGTTACGGTTATTGGTCTGGATGGCGGTCGGATTTTTAATCTATTTCACTTACAGCATTCGTCACAGCAAACAGCGGAAAAAAAGATCACGAGAACCTTAGTTCCTCCCAAGCATGGAAAAAATCAGAATCTTAGCCATTAATCCCGGCTCTACCTCAACCAAAATTGCCGTATATCAAAATACGGAACAGGTTTTTTTAAAGAATATCAAACACACTACCGAAGAACTTACTCCCTTCGCAAAGATTACGGATCAGTTTGAATTCAGAAAGGAGATCATCCTTCAGCAGTTGAAAGAAGCGGATATCCATATCGAAAGTCTGAACGTGGTTGTGGGCAGGGGCGGCCTGGTTAAACCCATACCTTCCGGGGTTTATGAAGTAAACGACGCGATGATTGCTGACCTCCGTAACAGTCCGGTCGTGGAACATGCAAGCAGCCTGGGCGGTCTGATCGCGCACAACCTGGTTCAATCCCTGCAAGGCGTTAAAGCTTTCATCGCCGATCCTGTGGTGGTTGATGAGTTAAGCGACCTGGCCCGGATTTCAGGTCACCCGCTGTTTCAGAGGATTTCGATTTTTCATGCCTTAAACCAGAAAGCAGTCGCCCGCGAATATGCCAAATCCATCGGGGCAAAATATGAAGAATTAAACCTGATCGTAGTCCATTTGGGAGGCGGGATCTCTGTCGGCGCCCACCTGAAAGGCACTGTGGTTGATGTAAACCAGGCTTTGAGCGGCGAAGGGCCCTTCAGCCCGGAACGAAGCGGAACCTTACCGGTTGATCAACTGGTCAAAATCTGCTTTAGCGGTCAGTATTCCCAGAAACAGGTGCTTCGAATGATCACCGGGGAGGGCGGTCTGGTAGCCTATTTGGGTACCAACAATGCTTACGAAGTAGAGAAGATGGTTGAATCGGGCAATGAACAAGCAAAACTGATTTATCAGGCGATGGCTTACCAGGTTGCAAAATGTGTGGGGGAGATGTTCGTGGTACTCCGTTGTGAAGTTGATGCCATCCTGATCACAGGAGGCATTGCTTTCGATAAAACCTTCGTAAGTTGGATTCAGGAAAGAATTCACAAAATAGCCCCCATTCATGTTTTTCCCGGCGAAGATGAAATGCGTGCCCTTGCAATCAACGCCCTGATGGTACTCAAGGGTGAACTTTTAGTAAAAGTTTATTCCTGACCCGATTCACGGGATTTTAACCGATCGCCTGGATCATGGCTGTGACAATGTTTTCTGTGCCTTCGGCAATCTGAGTGATGGTGGCATCGAGCATATAACAAGGCGTGGTATAGAACTTACGGTTCTCATCCACCACAACTTTTCCGTGGCCGGTCAAAACGGATTTGTTCCCCATCCGATCAATAAACCCTGCTGATGCCGGATCCTTACCGGTTGTTAGTTTTGTTCCCTTAAATAATTTTGCCAGAATTACGGGTGCAATGCACATGGCGCCAATGGGTTTCCCGACATCAACCATGGATCTGACCGCTTTTTCCACCCATGGGTCAACAAAACACCGGTCACCTTCGAAAGCCCACGTGCAGAGATTCTTGGCACAACCAAACCCGCCCGGGAAGATAAGCGCATCGAAATCGGCGGCTTTAAATTCGTTCAGGACTTTGATATTTCCCCGGGCAATCCTGGCAGATTCAACCAGTACGTTTCGGGTGTCGGCCATTTCAGCGCCTGTCAAATGATTCACGACATGGTGCTGCCGGATATCGGGGGCGAAACATTGATAGGAGGCGCCGGCTTTATCGATTGCCAACAGGGTGAGGACGGCTTCATGAATCTCGGCGCCGTCATATACGCCGCATCCGGCCAGAATTACTGCAAATTTTTTCATAGGACTTATTGGTGTACATCTTCGGAAATCTCAAACAAAAGTAACATAATTTTCATGTTTCCTAACAGCTATCCCTCCATCTCTCTATTCCACCATCCCTCTAGTCCACCAATCAACCATCCCTCGTCGTCCGATCCATTTTAAGCCTCATTTTTGATTTGATGGTCCCCAATAGCCGGGTTAGTTTATCTACCTCTGTGCGAATCTCCCGAATTTCATCCTGGCCCAATAGTGCTGCACTTGTCAGATAGTCAAACCAAAACAGCGTCTCGTCGCTCTCTTCGGTAACAATGCAAATTTTAGCATAAAATTCAGCATCAGATCGTGCCCGGGTTGCAGCCCTGAAGTTTGCAGCAACCGAAGACGAACTGCGTATGAGCTGGTTTATCGCAGACCTCATAACTGGGGAGATTTTCTTATTTTTCAATGCTACACATAGTTGAACTGCCATTTGCATTGTCCGTTTCCTTATTTGATCATTGAAACAAACTTCAACCGGTAATTTTAGATTTTTCATTTTGGTGTGTTTTCCTGTTAATCGGATGGATTGCGAAAAGTAATACGGACGTTGATGCTTTATTTTAAGATGGATGGAAAAATGGTGGAATGGTGGAATAGAGGGATGGTGGAATAGTAGAATGATGGTGGGAGAAATTAATTATTCTTACTTTTGCGAACTGCTTATGTTTATTTATTGTTACCCAGTTATCTCTTTTAATCCTTTTCACAGCATGAAAAAAATCCAGATGGTCGACCTGCACAGTCAGTATTTAAACATTAAACAGGAGATCGACAAGGGAATCCAGGATGTGGTTGATTCCTGCGCATTTATCAACGGTCCTGCCGTTCAGGAGTTTCAAAAGGAACTAGAAAAATACCTTGGCGTAAAGCATGTGATCCCGTGCGCCAACGGTACCGACGCCCTACAAGTCTCAATGATGGCCCTTGGCCTGAAACCGGGCGACGAGGTTATAACTTCATCGTTTACCTTTATTGCAACAGCCGAAGTGATAGCTTTGCTGAAGCTCACCCCGGTATTGGTCGATGTCGATCCCGACACCTTCAACATCGATCCAAAAGCCATTGAACGGGCTATTACATCTAAAACAAAAGCTATTGTTCCGGTTCACCTGTTTGGCCAGGCGGCCCCCATGGAAGAAATCATGGAGATTGCACGCGAAAACAAACTTTTTGTGGTAGAGGATAATTGCCAGGCCATCGGTGCCGACTATATTTTTAATGACGGAAGTCGTAAAAAAGCAGGTACCATCGGTCACATCGGATGTACCTCCTTTTTCCCTTCAAAAAACCTGGGTTGTTACGGTGATGGCGGAGCCATTTTCACCAATGACGATGATCTTGCGAAACAAATGCGTTCGGTAGTGAACCACGGCATGACCGTCAGGTATTACCATGATCACATCGGCGTCAACTCGAGGCTCGACAGTATTCAGGCGGCAGTTTTGAGGGTCAAGCTCGGACATTTGAATGAATATGCTGAACGGAGGCGTTTTGCCGCAACATTTTATGATAAAGCATTTGCAGGTCATCCAAAACTGAAGACTCCCGTCAGATACGCAAAATCGAATCACGTATTTCATCAATACACGCTGGTAACCAACCAGGTTGACCGGAAAGCGCTTATTGATTTTCTTATGTCAAAGGGAATCCCGGCTATGATCTATTATCCCGTTCCGCTGCATATGCAGAAAGCCTACCTCGACCCCCGTTACAAACACGGTGATTTCCCAGTCACGGAGCAGCTTTGCCAACATGTTTTCTCCCTGCCGATGCACACGGAACTGGATGATGAACAACTGGAATTTATTACCCGGAATGTTCTCGAATTTTTAAATGATTAAAATGGATACGGAATATTTTGCCCACGAAACCGCGATAATCGACCCGGGGTGTAAAATCGGAAAGGGCACTAAAATATGGCATTTTACTCATGTGATGAAAGATTGCGAGATTGGCGAAAATTGCAATATCGGCCAAAACGTTGTGGTGTCACCGGGTGTCGTCCTGGGCCGCAACGTGAAAGTTCAGAATAACGTGTCGATTTATACCGGTGTGATCTGTGAAGATGATGTCTTTCTTGGGCCTTCCATGGTATTTACGAATGTGATAAATCCCCGGAGCCATATTTTACGCCGCGATCAATACCAAAAGACACTTGTCAGACATGGCGCATCCATTGGGGCAAATGCCACGATCGTTTGCGGTAATGAGATCGGGGCCTTTGCCTTTATCGGCGCAGGGGCTGTTGTGACAAAAAATGTTGACCCCTATGCCCTCGTAGTCGGCAATCCCGGACGGCAGGTGGGCTGGATGAGTGAGTACGGACACCGTTTGTATTTTGATCAGGATGGCATAGCTGTTTGTCCTGAAAGTAAAGTCAGGTACAGCCTTTCAAAAGAAGGGCAGGTATCGAAACTGGAAGACTAATACATCCTGCAATGAACAAACCTCTGAACTTTGCATTGATCGGAGCGGCAGGCTACATAGCCCCGCGTCACATGAAAGCCATACGGGAAACGGGAAACCATTTGGTTTGTGCCCTCGACCCCTACGATGGCGTAGGTATCATGGACAGTTATTTTCCCGAATGCGATTTTTTTATCGAGCCGGAACGATTTGACCGGCACCTTGACAAACTTCGCAGAATGTCGTCAAATAAAAAGCGACTCGATGACGTAAAGGTCGATTATGTCAGTATCTGTTCGCCTAATTACATGCATGATTCACATATCCGGCTGGCATTAAGGAATAATGCACACGCCATTTGTGAGAAACCGATCGTTTTAAATCCCTGGAACCTCGACGCCCTTCGGGAAATTGAAAAGGAATCAGGGAAAAAGGTCTATACCATTCTGCAGCTCAGGCTTCATCCGTCAATTCAAAAACTGTTCGCAGAGGTAAAGAAAAGTCCTGAGGATAAAGTATACCATCTCGATCTGACTTACATTACCTCCCGGGGAAACTGGTATTACCGTTCCTGGAAAGGAGATATCTCGAAGTCAGGAGGGATCGCAACCAACATCGGAGTTCATTTCTTTGATATGCTGACCTGGATTTTTGGTCCGGCCCGTGAAAACGTGGTTCATGTTTTAAAAGAAAACAAAGCTGCCGGCCTTCTGAGCCTGGAAAAAGCAAATATCCGATGGTTTCTCAGTATCGATTACAATGATATCCCGGAGGAGATCCGTAAAACCGGGAAAAGGACCTATCGTTCACTGACCCTGGGCGACCAGCAAATCGAGTTCAGCGATGGTTTTACCGACCTTCATACCGAATCTTACCGGAATATCATCGACGGCCATGGATTCGGAATTAATGACGCCCGGCAAAGCGTCAACATCGTTTATAAGATCAGAAATCAGGTGCCTGTGGGTCTTAAAGGTGATTATCATCCCATTTTAAAAACGGTTACTATTTAATTCCTGAAAAATAGGATTATATTCGTGCCATGAAACGGGAACTCCTTTGATTTGGATGATCCATGATCAGGGTACCGCGATATGCCCTGATACCGGGTTGTGCAAAGGGGTAAAAGGTTATAACAGATATTTCATTGGATCATAAAATAAATTTACTGATGAAAATTTTAGTTACCGGAGGCACCGGATACATTGGATCCCACACCGCAGTTGAACTGCAGGAAAAAGGACACGAGGTGATCATTGTAGATGATCTTTCAAATTCCCTTATTGAAGTTGTGGATAATATCGGTCGCATTACCGGCAGGAAACCTGAGTTTGAGAAATTTGACCTGACGGATCCTGTAAAAACCGCTGAGTTTTTCAAAATCCACCATGATATTCAGGCGGTCATACACTTTGCAGCATTCAAAGCAGTGGGTGAATCGGTTGAAAAACCGCTGATGTACTACCGTAACAACATTACTTCGCTGATCAATATTTTACAGGGTATGCTGGATAATGATATCCGGGATATTGTCTTTTCCTCCTCGTGCACGGTTTACGGACAGCCTGCCCGGTTGCCTGCAAGCGAGGATACCCCCATACAGAAAGCCATCTCTCCCTATGGAAATACAAAACAAATTTCGGAGGAGATCATTTCAGATACTTGTGCAATTTCCAATCTCCGCTCGATCCTGCTGCGTTATTTCAATCCAATCGGAGCTCATGATACAGCACTGATTGGTGAACTTCCGCTTGGAGTCCCCAATTGCCTGATGCCCTATATTACGCAGACAGCCATCGGCAAACGTCCCTACCTCAGGGTTTGGGGAAACGATTATAACACGCCTGACGGTACTGCCATACGCGATTACATTCATGTGGTGGATCTGGCAAAGGCACATGTAATTGCAGTCGAACGCCTGGTTGAAAACAGGGTCCGGAGGAATGTAGAGGTTTTCAACCTGGGTACCGGCAACGGATTCTCGGTGTTGGAAGTGATACGATCATTTGAAAGATCCACCGGAGTGAAACTGAATTATGAGATCAAAGAACGCCGCCCGGGCGATGTCGAACAGGTTTGGGCCGATACCCGTTTTGCGAACGAAGAACTTGGCTGGAAGGCAGAAAAAACACTCGACGAAATGACCCTGTCGGCCTGGCGCTGGGAACAAGCACTTGCAAATAAAAAAATATAGCGGTTTTCGTAAATCCCACAAATTTTGAATCTATGAAGACAATCCTCATCACCGGAGGCGCTGGTTTTATCGGCTCTCATCTTGTACGCAGGTTTGTAAAAAAGTACCCCGAATATAAAATTGTCAATCTGGATAACCTGACTTATGCAGGAAATCTTGCAAACCTTCGGGACATCGAAAACGAACCCAATTACAAATTCGTGAAAGCTGATATCACCGCGGGTGAATTGATGAAAACCCTGTTCAAAAAATATCGTTTTGACGGGGTTATTCACCTGGCGGCCGAATCGCATGTCGACCGGAGCATTGCCAGTCCCATGGAGTTTATTTATACAAATATTGTCGGAACAGTGAACCTGTTAAATGCTGCCCGAATGTGCTGGGAGGACGCCGTCGGGAAACGGTTTTATCACATTTCGACCGACGAAGTTTACGGTTCACTGGGATCTGAAGGATTTTTCTATGAAACCACACCCTATGACCCGAGAAGTCCCTATTCGGCTTCGAAAGCCAGCTCCGACCATCTGGTCCGGGCTTATTACCATACCTACAAGCTACCCGTCGTTATTTCCAACTGCTCCAACAATTACGGTCCATTCCAGTTTCCTGAAAAGCTTATCCCCCTGTCGATTCACAATATCAGGAACAACAAGCTGATTCCTGTTTACGGAAAAGGTGAGAACATCCGTGACTGGCTATATGTTGAAGATCATGCGACCGCCATTGATTTGATATTCCACGAAGGGACAAACGGTGAAACCTATAATATCGGCGGGCACAATGAATGGAAAAATATTGATCTGATCAGACTTTTATGTGAGATCATGGACCGGAAACTGCATCGGGAGGCCGGGACTTCTGAAAATCTGATCACTTTTGTTAAGGACAGAGCCGGACATGACCTGCGATATGCGATTGATTCGGGTAAAATCCAAAAAGAACTTGGCTGGAAACCCAGTCTTCAATTCAGGGAAGGACTTGAAAAAACGGTCGATTGGTATCTGGCCAATGAAGCCTGGATGAAAAACGTCACATCTGGCGATTACCAGAAATACTACGAGAACCAGTATGTGAAAAGGTAAGTTATCAGGCTCCGCTTACGGTAATATCTTTCCCGATCTTTAAAATCAGACCCTGGAGCACACTCCCCGGGCCAACTTCTGTAAAATGACGGGCCCCGTCTGCGATCATCTTCTGCGTACTCTGCGTCCAAAGAACTGGGGCAGTTAACTGTGCCACAAGGTTCTTTTTAATGGATTCAGGATCCGTAACAGGGAGCCCGGTGGCATTCTGGTAAATGGGACAAACCGGTTTGTTTAAGGGAGTGGCATTGATCGCTTCAGCAAGCTCAATCCGTGCAGGTTCCATGAGTGGTGAATGAAATGCGCCCCCGACTTTTAATGGTAATGCGCGGCGGGCGCCTGCGGCTTTCAGTTTTTCACAGGCGATTTCGATTCCCTTTATACTTCCTGAAATCACGAGTTGGCCGGGACTGTTATAATTAGCCGGAACCACGATTTCATCGATGCTTTTACATATTTCTTCCACCTTCGTATCATCAAGCCCGATAATGGCTGCCATGCCTGAAGGTTCTTTTTCACATGCACTTTGCATTGCGCGCGCACGGGTTGCCACAAGCCGTAATCCGTTGTCAAATGAAATAGACTTTGATGCGACCAGTGCACTGAACTCTCCCAGCGAATGGCCTGCTACCATATCGGGTTTAAATCCTTCACCCAGAGTCATAGCTAGAATGACAGAATGAAGAAAAATTGCAGGCTGGGTTACCCGGGTTTGCCTCAAATCCTCATCGGTACCACTGAACATTAAATCTGTTATTCTGAAACCCAGAATATCGTTTGCTTTTTTAAACATTTCCCGGGCTAATGGTGAATTATCGTACAGTTCTTTTCCCATACCGACAAACTGAGCGCCCTGTCCCGGAAATACATATGCTGCCATACTATTCTCAATGATAAAATGAAAACTTAATAACTAAACAAAATAACCATAATGATTGAGCCGTATACAACCCGGCGATTCAGACCTTTATTTCCGGTCACCTAAAAACCGTAACAAAAAAATGAAAAGATTGATGAAGTCCAAATATAGTGTCAGGGCACCCAGAATACTCAGCTTCTGTGCATTGGCATCGCCGTATTCACCTGCCCCGCTGCCTATGTTCTTGAGCCGCTGAACATCGTAAGCGGTCAATCCGGTAAAAATTAATACCCCGATAATGCTGATGACATAATCCATGGTTTCACTTTTCATAAAGATATTGATCACCATTGCCACTATAATCCCGATAAGCCCCATCATCATGATCGAACCAAACCGTGTAAGGTCGGTCTTTGTCGTATATCCGGTAATGGCCATAATGCCGAACATCACGGCTGCAACGGCAAAAGTTTTAAAAACGGAGGCTTCGGTATAGACCAGCAAGACAAAACTCAGGCTCATTCCCATCAAAACGGAGAACGAGAGAAAAAGAAGTGTCAAAATGGCAGGTGATAGTCGTTGAAATCCAAACGACATTAGCAGGACAAATCCGATGGGGGCAAGGGTCACAATCCAGCCCAAGCCGGTCATTCCTCCGGTTTCAAAATTGAAGAGACTCTGTATCAGCTTCATGTCTGATGCAAAAAAGTATGCTGTCACAGCAGTGACGATCATTGCCAACGACATCCAGCCAAAGACCCGGGTCATAAAGGTTTTCGCAACAACGGTGGTTTGGGTACCCGAAGTTGCGAAATATTGGTTATTTGATTGTTCAAACATGGTTTATTCTCCTTCTTTTTAATGTATTAGGTATTTGGGATAATCTATTAGCGATTGGATGTTAAGTTGCATTTAAATTCAATTATCCATTTTCAATTGTCCATTGTCCATTGATTTAATGCAGTTTGGTGCCAATGAGATGCAGAAACTCCGCCCGTGTCTTATCACGTTCAAAGGCGCCAACAAAATCCGAGGTTGTCGTGACAGAGTTTTGTTTCTGAACACCCCGCATGGCCATACACAAATGCTGTGCCTCGATGACGACTGCCACTCCCAATGGTTTCAGGGTATCATAGATGGCATCTTTGATCTGCATGGTCAACCGTTCCTGCACCTGCAGACGGCGGGCATAAATCTCAACCACCCTTGCAATCTTGCTCAGACCTGTAATATATTTATCGGGGATATAGGCTACATGGGCTTTTCCGATAAAGGGAACAAGGTGGTGCTCACACAAAGAATAGATCTCAATGTCCTTGACAATCACCATTTCCCGGTAATCTTCCCTGAATTTGGCTGAGCTGAGTATTTGTCGGGGATCCAATTCATATCCCTGTGTGAAATACTGGATTGCCTTGGCTACCCTGTGCGGGGTTTTCAAAAGACCTTCACGGTCGGGATTTTCACCGATCAACCGTAAAATTTCCCGGTAATGAATGGCCAATTCATCCGTGGCTACGGTATTGTATTCTTCCAGTTTTTCGTAATTTTTTTTATTCTCTTCAGGCATATTAAGTGGGTTTCAGTCACTGACCATAATATTCAATAATATTGTTTTCTGATTGCTCCAACCGAATGCAATGAAGGATACCGCCCAGATTCCTGACATCCTGTTCCAGTTCATTCCAGATCCCGATCGCCACATTTTCGCTGGTGGGCACCTTTCCTTTCAGAAAATCCACGTCAAGGTTCAGATTCCGATGGTCAATGCGCTTGAGAATCTTCTCTTCGATCAATTTACTGACCTGACGTAAATGAATGATCAAACCGGTTTTTGGATCAACGGGTCCTTTAATGGTCACGAAGAGGATGTAGTTATGGCCGTGCCAGTTCGGATTGGAACATTTCCCAAATACCCGGTCATTCTCTTCATCGGAGAATTCGGGTAGAGACAGCCTGTGTGCAGCGCTGAAATGCTCCCTCCGGGTGATATAGACCAATTCATTCATTGTTACGGGACAAAGGTACCATTTTTTTTCTTTTTGAACAGGTTAAAGCGCGTTCCCACCCAAATCCGCACCTGCGAAACATCATAATCGAAAAGGGTATTGCTGAGCCGGTCGGGAATCTGGTTAAAGGCAGTCTGTATCGCTCCCCCGATAAACCATACATCAGAATTGTAGCCTGCTACAATGCGCCCCCCCAATTTGAATGAAAATTCAAAATCATACCAGGTATTCGTCGCATTTTTAAAGGTATAGAATTGTGCTGCAACTCCCGAGAAAATAGTGCCCGAGATATAAAAATTCTGCAGAAACACCCAGGTATAATTATATCCGGGTGACAAACCCAGGGAATAAAATTCACCGCTGGTGACCAATTTTGAACCAGGAATATTGTACTGCCGGATCAGCTCTTCGGGAATGATACCCTGATCGGATGATATCCGGTAATATAAAAAGGATGGGCGAACCAGAAGGCTCCCGGCACTTTTCTTCTGCCGTTCGGTCTGAATAAATGCAGCCCGTATCGAAAAATGTTCCGGATTGTAAATCCAATAACCCGATAAGCCAAGCGAAAAGGTTGACATATCCGGTATCAGATAATAACTTCCATCGTCCTTTTTAGGAGTACGAATATAGAAACCGGTATACTTTTGAAAGAAAGCCTCCCCGGCAATTCTCCGGCCAAAAGCATTCACACGCAAATCGAGTGAGGAGGTTGATCCATAGGTTTGTTCATCCAGTACCGAGAAAAAGTTTTCCATCGACAACCCCAACCCAATCCACTTGTAGAATCCGGCAACCCCGATTCGAAAGTTGACATTGGGCCGGTAAATTATTTTTTCAATATTCCCCGGATTGCTCATGATCTCTGCATCCTGAAACAAGATAAAAAACCTCCCCGTCAACAGGTGCGTATAATCTGAAATATAAGAGCTGTCGGGCTTTACTTTAAAGTGCCTGAAAAAAGAGGTCGCTTGTTGACTTCTTCCTGAGGATGAAATAAAAAGAAATACCAAAATACTGAGGCTGAGAAATCTGTTTCGGGCAGGCATGCCAATCATTCGTGTGCAGACGATCCTTTGGGAATCCGCGTGATCCGGATGATCCAGACCACTTCAAAAATCATATAGACCAGGTAAAGTATAAAAAAGGCAATCATAAACGGGACGGCATCAGGCCTGTTCCATAATATGTATCCGACCATAATGGCGATAAAGAGTACAAGCTTTACCAGGATGGTAAGAAGAAATGTGTTGACGAAACGGATGAATTTTTTCGAAAGGGTCCGTGAAAGAACCATAAATGAAATCATCGTTGTGGCCATGAAGAACATTAAAAGGAACGGAAGCGTGGGCGAAAGGTATGAGCGCGGGATCATAAATCGCACGAGAACCATGATCACTCCAAGGATAGCTGAGAAAATTAACAGCCGTCTCAGAAATTCAGTATTTAATGATTTCATTTTGGAAAAATATAAAAACCTGGAATTGGGATCGTTATTTCTTCAGTAAATCTTTGACAACAAAATAGATGGAAATTATTACTCCCGAAATAGAAAGTACAATGGTAAAGATGGGCTTTGAATGAAGATATTGGTCAAGTTTAAATCCACCGAAAACACTTATCAGAATGATGACCAGCATCTGAAAAGCCATCCCGGAATAACGGGCGTAACTGTTAAGGTTTTTCTTTGGGTCGGTTGTCATGAATCGGAATGCCGGCACTGGCATCTTTTAATGAAGGCTGCTCCATGGCACAGGTCCCGGAAAATCGGGCCCCGGGCTCAATTGCGAGTTTTCCTGTAACGATATCACCGCTGAACCGGGCAGTCTCCTTTAAGGTGAGTAATTCTGTGACTTTAACGTTGGCTTTTACCTCACCGGAAAAATCGGCATTTTGACATTGAATCTCCCCGTCAATTTTACCGGTTGGTCCGACGACGATCTTACCTTTGCATTGAATGGTACCGCTCAGCGTGCCATCAATCCTGAAATCACCATTGACCTGGATTTCGCCGTTGACCAATGCACCGGGTCCTAAAATATTGATGGAGGGCATTTCCGGCTCTCTGTTTTTTGACATGTCCGTTTATTTTTTAATAGGATAATTCTTTTCAAAGAAGCGAAGATACTGTGGAATATCTTTGTTTTTATACAGAACGGGGTAATTTTCAACGGAAATCACAAAATCGTAATAGGTGCCTGCGTTCTCCAACCGGGTAAAGATATATTTGCTGTCGCGGATCCCAATCAGGTAATTCATCGCTTTATCACTGTTGTCAAAATTGTTTATAGTGATCATTTGGCGCCGTTCATCCAGCAGGATGCTGTTGATCATCAGCTGATCCAGATCGTGAAATTTGGTGTTATAATCTGAAATTTTGATTTTCAACGCGTCAACATCGACAAGATCCCCATCGACGATGATGACAAAAAAATGAAGTGCGTTGGGGTCAAATTTGTACAGTTTTGATGAATTGTCAATTTTTGCAGAAGAATCGGGCGATGCGCCGGTACCCGTAGAGCCCGGTTGGGCTCCCAGAAATGCCAGCACATTCTCAGCCAGGGGCTTCACTTTACTGCGGGGGTAATCTTTGATGACTTTGTTGATGGCAACCACCATCGAATCGACTACCTCAATTTTTCCAAGTGCAAGTGCCCTCAAATAATCAAATTTTGGCATAAAGGCCGTATCGGTCGGAAATTTCGTGTGTGCAATGTCGGTGTTGTTGATGACCATGTAGTATTGCTGGTTCTGAAACGCTTTGTAAGTATCATTATAGAGGACTGAAGCCTCTGATTTCCGTGCATGGATCTCTTTGTAAAAATTCGGATTGATCAGTAATTTGGCATAATCACTTTCAGAATAATTGGAGATGATCTGGTTTTTATACTGATCGCTTTTAGGCTGATTTTGAAGGTGTTGATATAGGATACACAATTCATACAGGGTCTGAACCTTATATTTATTATCTGGATACCGTTCCAGAAGTTGTTCAAATGTCTCGGTCGAATTCCCGTAATCACCCAAACCTTCCACATAAATAAATCCTGCCTTATAAAAAGCGTCAATGATCTGATCATCGGATGCTTTAATCTTATCTTTGGTCAGTGGTAAATCTTTGAGGTAAAAAGCACGATCCTTGGGATCAGTCGATTTCGCCAGTAATTTGGCCGAAATTTTAGAGGTATCGCCGGGGATTAAACTTGAGGTGTCGGGTGCTCCGGCCGGTTCATTTGAGAAAGCAACAAGGGTCTTATCGGTCAGGAACCAATTATCTTCGAATTTTCTTCGGCCCCACTTTCTGACAAAGGTGGAAAACCCACTCGACAATGTGGTCGGATTATAAAAGTACCACCGGCCTTCCTTTGAGCCACTTGAAAGTGATTCCTGTTGATTCATCTGACCAAATACATTCTTGTTTTCCTGGCGTTCCATCTCCTCCATTTTCTTTTTCATCTCCTCGGCCACGACTTGTGCAATGATCTGATCGATAATCTTGTTGCGTTCACTTTCCGTCATATTGGCAAGTTTCCGGAGGCTGTCCTGCGTACTGATGATCTGTAAATTCGAAACGAGATCAGTAAGGGTAGCCGTTCGGCGTGAAAGATCCTTGTAATTCGGATAATCCTTTGGCAGAAACTGCAACGTACTGTCGTAATAGGCCTGCGCCATCTGGTAGTTTTTTCTTCCAAAAAAAATGTCAGCCAGTTCCAGGGATGAAATGGCTTTCTGGTAGTTATTTGTCCGGCTGGTGGTAACTGATTTTCTATAGAAACCAATGGCAGTGGCAGTGTCGGAATCTTTGATTGCGATGTGGGCAAGCGCATAATAGATCTGGTCCTGAAAATCTTTGTTTTTATCATCCTTCAGCATTCTTGTCATCTTTTTGATGATAAACTCACGGTTGCCGCTTTTAGCATCATAACACTGGGCCAGATTTATTTTGGCATTGAACTCCATTTCATACGAAGGAGCTTTTTTTACTACATAGGTATACATCTTTGAAGCCTCGGCAAGATCTCCGTTTTGCTGATATATCTGTCCAAGGATAAATCTGCATCTCGTACTGACTGCTCCCGACGGTTTTAATTCAAGGGCTCTGAGCAGATATGGAACGGCAGTGTTATAATTTTTTTGCAGAATGTAAGATTGGGCGTACACCAGGGTTACCTCAGTTTCATAGGAATCGGGCGCTTCGCCTTTGTTGATTTTACTTAGAAGCATGTCGAGCATGGGTTCAGCCCGGGTAAAATCACCCAACTGAACGTTCGATTTGGCCTGCCAGAGCATCGCTTCGTACTTAATTTCATTATCATTGTAAGTCTTAATGACAAACTCGAAGGTTCTCCGCGCCATCGGATAATCCTGCTTGTAGAAGTAGCTTTTACCGATCAGGAGGTAAGCATCGTCAATCCACCTCACATATTCCTTCCGGTTAAAGGTCATCGAATGCTTGTTGATCGCCTTTGAAGCCTTTTTTATCGCTATGTCGGTATATTGAGAAAGTTTTCCGGCACTGGTGCGGTCGCCATAGTTAAATACCGGTAGAACGAGTGCATAATTGTCCTTAATACTCAATTCATAATCCTTCAACCCGGTACGAAGGTTATCCATTCCATTCCAGTATACGTTGTAATGGGAGGTAAGATTATGATAAGTTCTGCGGACAAAAGTGTTTTTCTTGGTTGAACAACCACCTGAAACCAACAATCCTGAAATAAAAAGAATCCCTGCAATCCGGGAATAAAACAAGTTCGCTTTCAAATTTACCTGGTACTAATAAATAGTTATTAACTATAATTTTACAAAAATATTTTAATTTTTTGAATTGGCCCCGGTCGTTTCCAAGATTTCTCTTCCCGAATGAAGACCGGCCGAAAAACCCACCCGGGCAGCTCCCATGCTTTACTCCTGAGTCGCTCCTCGCCAAAATGAATCGCATTTTGTGCAGCACCAGTATAATTTTCCGATATTTGTACCGTTTTCAGAATCAGTCCACGTGTAGATGAGCCCTCCAAAAACGGAAAAAAAAATATCATGGACCAGGAAATGGCGGAACAAGTATCGGCTGGTCTTTATGACCGATGATACCCTTGAAGAGCGGTTTACTTTCCGACTGTCGCGGATGAATGTTTTTATTGCTCTGGGTACTTTGGCCATTATCCTCATTTTCCTGACTTCCATATTGATTGCCTTCACACCGCTGCGGGAATACATACCGGGTTATACAAACGTTGGCCTGACCAAAAGGCTTTACAAACTTCAAATGAAGACCGATTCGATCGAACGCGATCTGATCCGGAAAGAACAATTTCTGAATAACCTTAGGGATGTAATAAATGGTAAAGATTTCGTATCCGGCCAGCTTCCGACAAAGGATACTATGCGCCGTTACAAGGATATAAAACTGAAGCGATCGCCCGAGGATTCTTTGCTGCGTCTCGACGTGGAGAATCAGACCCGGTACAGCCTTTATAAAATGGAAAGCAAGGAAAGCCCGACCATGAAAAAAACAAATATCGGAAGTATGGTGTTTTTTACTCCGGTCAAGGGCATTATTACCAACAAGTTTGACCCTGCCCGTAACCATCTTGGGATTGATGTGGTTTCGAAACAAAATGAAGCAGTCAAGGCAGTACTTGACGGGACGGTCATTCTGGCGGCCTGGACGGTGGAGACCGGATACGTGATCATGGTTTCACATTCCGGGAATGTGGTTTCAACATATAAACACAATTCGGCGCTTTTAAAGAAATCAGGCGATTTTGTCAAGGCCGGCGAACCTGTTGCTATAATCGGACAGACCGGGGAATTGGTCACCGGCCCCCATTTGCATTTTGAATTGTGGAATGATGGAAATCCCGTCAATCCTCAGGAGTATATAAAATTTTGAACACAGACCGTGAAAAAACGCATTGCTGTTCTGGGCTCTACCGGCAGTATCGGGACCCAGGCCCTGGAAGTCATTAGGGGCCATCCTCAGCTTTTCGAGGTCGAGGTTCTGACAGCCCAGAATAATTGTGATTTATTGATCCGTCAGGCTATCGAATTTCAACCGAATGCCGTGGTAATCGGAAATAAATCGTGCTTTGCCAATGTTAAAGATGCGCTTCGATCCTATCCGGTGAAAGTTTTTACTGGAGAGGAAGCGATATCGCAGGTGGTCGAAATGGACTCTATTGATTTGGTATTGTGCGCTTTAGTCGGATATTCCGGGTTGAAACCGGTCTTGAATGCTATGGAGGCGGGCAAGAACATAGCCTTAGCCAATAAGGAAAGCCTGGTTGTCGCCGGAGAGCTGGTCATGGAGGTTGCGCATCGCAAAAACGTTGCCATCATTCCTGTTGATTCAGAGCATTCAGCCATTTTTCAGTGCCTTGCAGGGGAACAGGAGCAATCGGTTGAAAAAATTATCCTTACAGCTTCCGGGGGACCTTTCAGGGGGATGAAGATGGAACATCTTCGGCAGGTAACCCGTGAAGCGGCTTTAAAACATCCTAACTGGAAAATGGGGCATAAAATAACGATCGATTCGGCTTCACTAATGAATAAAGGACTGGAGGTCATTGAAGCCCGGTGGCTGTTTAATATGACTCCCTCTAAAATTGAAGTGGTGATCCATCCCCAATCGGTGATCCATTCCATGGTACAGTTCATCGACGGTTCAGTGAAGGCACAGCTGGGGGTTCCTGATATGAAGCTGCCAATCCTTTACGCTTTCGGATTTCCGCTCAGGATTTATTCAGACCAGCCGAGATTTCATTTTGGTGCAAACACCAAGCTTACCTTTGAACCTCCTGATACCGAACTCTTTGGAAATCTCAAATTGGCTTATCTTGCATTGGAACAGGGAGGGAATATGCCCTGTGTTTTAAATGCCGCGAACGAAGCTGCTGTTCATGCGTTTCTTAACGAAAGAATCTCTTTTCTTTCCATGACAAAGGTTATTGAATATTGTTTGGAGCAAGCCTGTTTTATTCAGAAACCAACCTTTGAAGATTATAAAGAGACTCATACGCTGACCCTTGAAAAGGCCAACCAATTTATTACAGAATATACCTAAAAACAAATAAACCATACCGCATGGAAATACTGATAAAAGTTGTTCAGCTGTTACTTAGCTTATCGATTTTAGTGATCTTTCACGAATTCGGTCATTATATTGCCGCCCGGATTTTCAAGACGAGGGTCGAAAAATTCTACCTGTTTTTTGATCCCTGGTTTTCACTTTTCAAATTCAAAAAAGGAGAAACGGAATATGGGGTCGGATGGGTGCCTCTTGGGGGATATGTAAAGATATCGGGAATGATCGATGAATCACTCGACCGGGAACAAATGAAACTTCCGCCACAGCCTTGGGAATTCAGATCAAAACCGGCGTGGCAGCGACTAATTATCATGCTTGCGGGAGTGACCGTCAATGTGTTGCTTGCCATTGCAATCTATATTGTCATGCTTATGGTATGGGGGGAACAGTACCTTCCCACTTCCCAGGTAAAGTACGGGATCACGGTCGATTCACTGGGTTATGAAATGGGGTTACGTAACGGTGACCGAATCCTGACTGTCGATCATAAAACAGTTGAAGACTTTGCCTCCATTCCAAAAACGATTATCCTGGAAGAAGCTAAATCAATACAGGTGATCCGTAACGATCAACCTTTCGATATCAAAATACCCGCAGGGATCATCAGCAAAATGATCAAGCATACCTCGACTGATTTTATTTCAGTCAGGTTTCCCTTCGAAGCGGCCAAATTTTCCAACGGATCACCCGCCGAAGCCGCCGGAATAAAAATCAACGACCGTATCATCGGGTTAAATGACTCCTTATTGCTCTTTTTTGATCAATTCAGGTCGGAGATCCAAAAATACAAGAACACTGCAGTCAGGGTAATGGTTCTCAGGGGTTCCGATACACTGCGGATTCAGGTCAATGTTCCGAAGGAGGGTCTGATCGGTGTTTACCCCAAAAATCCTGCTGATTTTTTAACCTTCAGTGAAAAAGATTACAACCTGATCAGTGCTATGCCTGCCGGAGTAGTTAAGACCTTCGACGGGGCATGGAATTATGTCAAATCCATTAAACTTTTGTTTTCACAGGAAAAAGCTTACGAATCGGTTGGAGGATTTATCAGTATCGGAAATATTTTTCCGTCGACCTGGAACTGGCATGCATTCTGGTCTCTGACTGCATTTCTGTCGATCATGCTGGCTATCCTGAATGTACTTCCCATTCCGGCCCTGGATGGGGGACACGTCATGTTCCTGCTTTATGAGATCATTTTCAGGCGCAAACCCAGCGACAAATTCATGGAATATGCACAAATTGTAGGGATGGTGCTGCTTTTCGGGTTACTGATATTTGCAAACGGACAGGACATTATGAAACTCTTCAGGTAGGTGAGAAGGGAGAATTGACAATGGACAATGGACAATGGACAATGGAAAACGATTTGAGGATTTGAGAATGTGAGAATGTGCTGATGTGCTAATTTGAGAACTTTGAGCTTTGAACTTTTTCCCCTAATGGCTAATGGCCAATGCCTAATGCCTGGTTTGAATTTTGAATTTTTTATTGGTCTCCTACCTTCTCTTTCAGTGATTTAAATCCTTCACCCAGGATCTCGGTTGCGTCGGTCACTGTAAGGAAGGCCTTTGGATCGACCTCATGAATGAATTCTTCAAGGATCGCAAGTTCCCGACGGCTCACCACGGTAAAAATGATTCTTCGGTCCGCCATGTTGTACATGCCTTTCCCATCGATATAGGTTCCGCCACGATTCAGGTTCGTTATGATCTTGTCACGGATTTCCTCGTGTTTGTCGGATATGATGAACAAACTTTTATCGTAGGTGACCCCCTCAAGTACCACATCGATTACCTTTCCGGTTATAAAAATCACAATCCAGGAATAGAGCGGAATTTTCCAGTCCTGGAACACCAGCAATCCGACCAGCACGATGACTGAATCCACATAGATCATGAGCAGGCCAAGGGGCAGTTTGGTATATTTAGCGATGATCATGGCAACTATATCGGTTCCACCTGACGTCGCTTTCGATTTGAATATCATTCCCAACCCCAATCCTGCTAATACTCCACCAAAGATTGAAGAAAGCAGGGCGTCGCCATTAACCAGAGGTTCAAAACCCCAGATCCACGTCAGGGTATCGGTAAAAACAGCGGTCAGTGAAAACCCTAAAACGGTTTTAAAACCAAAGCGGGGTCCCAGAATTTTAACTCCGATAATGGTGAGGGGTATATCAAAACATAAGGCTACCAAACCCACCGGGGTGTTGAACATGTAATGCAACACAATAGAGATTCCATAAACTCCTCCCGGCACTATTTTATAAGGCGTTATAAAAAAGACAAAAGCAGCAGCCAGAATAAATGCGCCCAGGATGATCAGACTGTAAGAAATGAACCATTTCCGGGTAAATGGTTTTTCTTTTAACATGAAGAAGGCCATAACACAATATTTAAAGTTCTGTAAATCGCAGTGCAAAGATATTTGATTGTCACACAATCCCGGCTTTTAATGTACGTTATCATTCAAACATTTTACAACGGTCATGGTTGTAATACAAAAAAAACCCGTACTTTTATCCCGATTTTTTCATGAACCCGACAACTCATTGCCGACTTTGTTAAATTCTGCAAACCACGTACTGTCAGGGAGGAATTTGCTGTATCTCCTTGTTACAATCTTCTTGTTAGGGTACTTCAATGGGTATGCCCAGCAACCCACGCTGATCACCCATTACATGTTTACCAACATGGCCATTAATCCGGCAAGTGCAGGTGATGGCGGGGGTATCACCGTTACCGGACTCACGCGACAACAATGGATGGGATTTAAGGATCCGGATGGTACCAAAACCGCTCCGCAAACCTATTTGCTTACTGCCGATGCGCCGATCAGGGTATTGCACGGTGGAGTAGGAGGAATGATTTGTCAGGATCAGCTTGGATTTTACAAGACGATCTGTGTGAAACTGGGGTATGCTTACAGGATGGAAGCAGGTAACGGGGATCTTTCATTTGGATTACAGGGAATTCTGCAAAACGGAACTTTTGATTTTTCGAAATTTGACCTGGGTCAGGGTGCAGGAAATATATCTGAAGACCCCGTTTTAAGGGAGATTAGCGGAAAGACCACGGATATGTCAATTGATATGGGAGCCGGAGTTTTTTACCGGGTCGCAGATAAATATTACATTGGACTATCGGCTGAAAATCTTTTACAGTCAAAATCAAAAAAAATTGTTTACCAGGCCCGGCGAACGTTTTATCTCACAGGTGGATACGAATGGATTATTCCGAATCATCCGGCCTTTGAGATATTGCCTTCAGCCATTTTCATGTACGACGGGGGCACCTTTCAGTTTAATATTGATGCCTTGTTGATGTACAACAAGAAATTTTATGGCGGATTAGGGTACCGTTGGCAGGACGCTGTTTCCGTACTGGCTGGCATGAATATCAAAGGGGTGAAGGTGGGACTTTCATACGATATCTGTACCTCCTCTATGACTAAATATAACAGTGGAGGACTTGAGGTTATGGTCAGCTATTGCTTCAAGATTGACACGGACAAATTCCGGAAAAGTTACCGGAACACCCGGTTCTTATAAAAGAAAATGTTTAAATTTGCCGTTTTTATTGAAAAATCACATAACTAATATAATATCTATCAATACGAAGCGTTATTTTTCATCCATTAATCGGCCAAAAAATGAAAAAACTGCTCATTTATTCCGCCCTGCTCATTTTTTTGGGAAGCTGCGGTAACTCAGGAAGTGGTGAGCTTACGGGAGTCAAAAACCGCAAGCGATACTATACGCCGGACCCCTTTGGCATGGTTTACGTTCCCATGGGCTCCTATACCATGGGTGTTAGCGATGAAGATATGCCTTATGCACAATTAAACAACCCGAAAACGGTGACGGTTCAGGCTTTTTACATGGATCAGACGGAAATTACAAACAATGAGTACCGTCAATTCGTTTATTGGGTGCGGGATTCGATCGCCCGGAGAATACTGGGTGAGATCAATCCGGAGTTGTATTATATAACTGAGAACAAAAAAACAGGTGAACAGTTTGATCCGCCGTTTCTTAACTGGGAGACCAAACTGGAGTGGAATTCAGAGCAACAGGATGTCAGAGACGCTTTGTCGCAAATGTTTCTCCCTGAGAATGAACGCTACTTCAGAAGAAAAGAGATTGACACCCGGAAATTATACTTTGAATACTATTTTGTTGACCTGAAGGCTGCTGCACGGAAAGATTTTTCTGCACAGGCCGATCCGAAGGAAGCCGGGTTATCGAACAGGCCACAGGGTTTGAAAGACCGTTCGGTATACGTACGTAAAGAGGTTATCAATGTTTATCCTGATACTCTTTGCTGGATCCATGATTACACTTATTCTTACAATGACCCCAGTGCAGAAAAATATTTCTGGCATCCGGCATATGACAACTACCCGGTTGTCGGAGTGAACTGGAAACAGGCCAATGCATTCTGTATCTGGCGTACACAGTTGAAAAACAGTTTTCTTTACGGGAAAAAGGGGGAATCATTTATCAGTGATTTCAGACTTCCGACCGAAGGTGAGTGGGAATGGGCAGCAAGGGGTGGTTACGACGGGAATCCGTATCCCTGGGGCGGTCCTTATACCCGAAACGACAAAGGATGCTTCCTGGCCAACTTCAAACCCATGCGGGGTGATTATATTGCCGATGGAGGAGCTACCACAGTTATCGTTGCGCATTATCCGGCAAATGATTACGGGCTGTATGATATGGCGGGGAACGTTTCGGAATGGACCGTGACAGCCTTTCATCCCAGTTCCTATAATTTTTCATGGGATTTGAATCCTGACTATAAATACAATGCTAAAGATGCAGATCCGCCAGCACTCAAACGTAAAGTAACCCGGGGTGGATCTTGGAAAGATGTCGCTTATTTCCTCCGTGTTTCGACTAGGTCTTATGAGTATCAGGATACTTCAAAATGTTACATCGGATTCCGTTGTGTCCAGAATTACTTGGGACGGCAGCGGGATGATAATCCCTCCAGGGCTTCAAAAGTTTACAGATAATCTTCCAAAACTCACAACCTTAAATTAACCCTTTTTAATTTTTTGTCCTATGGCTTTATTCGATTTTGTCAGAACCAAGTATTACAAGAATTTCATGTCCAAGCTCTATGGCTGGGGTGCCTCCGTGGTAATCATTGGTGCGTTGTTTAAGATCAATCACTATACCGGGGCAGATGTTATGCTGATTATCGGCTTGGGAACAGAATCAATTATCTTCTTTTTCTCGGCATTCGAACCTCCGCATGTTGAGCCCGACTGGAGTTTGGTATATCCTCAGCTTGCCGGGATTTACCATGGCGATGAAATCGATTCTTCAAAAGCCTTTACCACCACCGATACCGTTACACAGGAACTCGATAAGATGCTGGAAAAAGCAAAGATAGGACCAGAGTTGATTTCGAGTCTTGGAACGGGCTTGAAAAACCTGTCCGAGACTACCTCAAAGTTATCGAATGTTGCCGATGCTTCTCTCGCGAATGACAAATACGTTTCCACCATGAAGGTCGCAACAGAATCGGCCAATCTTTTGAATGATTCCTACCGGAAAACGGCAAATACCTTGGAACAGAATGCAAAAGCTTCAGAAGAGCAACTTTCAAATATCAAGTCGACCTCTAAAAGCGCTGCATCCCTTTCCACCATGTTCACAGAAGTAAGCGAATCCCTGAAAGAAGATCTTCAGGCCAATAAAGCTTTTACTGCCAGTATGGCCAATGTAACTGCAACTGCAAACAATTTCATAGACAAATACAGCGAATCTGCAAATATGCTTTCCAAGGCTGCTGAAACGCTGAATGCGACCGCCACAGGTGGTACTGCTTACAACAAAGAATTACAGCGTGTTTCAAATAACCTCTCCGCATTGAATGCATTGTATGAACTTCACCTGCAGAGCGCCAACCAGCAAATGGAAAATACCAATAAATTCAATTCGGTATTGACAAAGTTTGCTTCTAATCTCAATGAATCGATCTCAAATTCCGAAAAATTCAAGGTCGAAGTCGAAAACCTGACAAAGAACATTGCAGCCCTGAACAAAGTTTACGGAAATATGTTATCGGCAATGAGCGTTGGCGGAAAATAATTTTTGATTCACCTGACTAATAAATATTAAACCTAATGGCTGGATATAAAGAGACACCGAGGCAAAAGATGATCGGGATGATGTATCTTGTATTGACTGCTTTGCTCGCACTTAATGTCTCAAAACAGATCATGGATGCCTTCCTTGTGGTAAACGAAAGCATGGAAACCACAAACGACAACTTCTCAAAAAAACTCGATAATACCTATTCCAAGTTTAGAATTCAATATCAGCTTAATCCGAACAAAGTAGGCCCTTACTGGGAAAAAGCCCAGCAGGCGCATACCTATTCTAACAGACTGGCAGGGTACATCGACAGCATCAAGTATGTTGTTCTGATGCGTACAGAAAAACTGGAAACCCTGGACGAGGCCAAAAAGATCAACCTTCGGAATGCTGAACGTAAGGAGAACTATGATGCCCCTACACGCTATTTTATTGGCAGTTCACCCGATGGTTCAGCAGGGGAGGCCAAGATCCTTCGTGAAAAAATAGAGGCTTATAAAAAGCAGATGATCGAGCTTATCGATCCCAAGTTCAGGAATTCCATTAAAATGGGTATGGATACAAAAGGCCCGTTCTACGACGCCGATGGGGGAAAACAGAACTGGGAAATGCATAATTTCTATCGTACCATCCTCGCTGCTACGGTCACTATTCTGAATAACCTTAAGGCAGAAACCTATAATGCAGAATTCGACGTGGTGAACCACCTCTACAGTTCTATTGATGCGCTTAATTTCAAATTTGACAGGATTCAGGCAAAGGTCATCCCCAAGAGTAGTTATGTCTTTCTTGGTGAGGAATATCAGGCTGAAATCCTGGTAGGAGCCTATGACACCAAACAAAACCCCATGGTCCGATATGCTCTTGGAACCGATTCACTGACCCCGGCTAATTTTAAGAATGCAACTCCGCTGGAGGGTTCGAACGGTTTGGTTGTATTGAAACTTGGCGGTACCGGAGAGGGATTGAAAAAATTTGCCGGAATCATTAAAGTCGTCAGCCCGTTGGGCGATACCATGTCATTCCACTTTAAGGATGAATTTATTGTTGCTAAACCGGCTATTACAATCTCACCGACTAAAATGAATGTATTTTATATCGGGGTTGACAACCCGGTCGAAATAAGTGTTCCCGGCAGTCCCGAGCGGATAGTTCCTTCCATTTCGACCGGAAGCATCCGTCCGGACGGTAAAAGCTGGATTGTTTCCAATCTGTCAGCCTCCGGATCAAGGGAAGCCGTGATCACAGTTAATGCAGTCTTCTCCGGAAAATCAAAAAGTATGGGTTCCTATAAATTCAGGCTGAAGACTGTACCTGACCCGTTGGTCAAAATTGCAGGGAAAAATGAAGGATTTATCTCAAAAAGCCTGCTGTTAGCCAGTCCATTTCTCGTACCTGAAATGCCCCCGGGTTTTGACTTCGATCTTCGGTACACAGTTACTTCATTTGTATTTTCAACATCCACAGCTGCCGGCGAAGGTAGTGACGTGAAAATTACCGGGAACCGTCTGACTCCGGAAATCCTGAAAACCATAAACAATGCCCGCAGGGGACAACGCATCTGGTTTGACGATATTTATGTGAAAGGCCCCGACGGTTCACGAAAAATCAATCTTAGTCTTAGTTTGAGGTTAAACTAATATTCACAAGGAGGTAATATGAAGAAATCATTGTTTCTGGCTTTGTTTCTCTCCATACTTTTTGGAATGACAAGCCACACTTCCTACGCGCAGGTACTGGAAGGCCCACCGCGCGATGGCGTTTACGACAAGACCGCTATCACCCAGGTCCAGCCTATTCCCTATCCATACCTGCGTGAAGCCGATATTACCTGGACACGTCGCATCTGGCGGGTGATCGATATGCGGGAAAAGATGAACCAGACCTTCTATTTTCCTGAAAAACCTCAGAATAACTGGCGTAGTTTCGTGACTATTATCATGGATGGTTTGAAGGAAGGAACCATCACAGCCTACTCCCCCGAATCCGACCAGTTTCTGGTGCCATTGAACTATAAAGAACTGCTCGACCGGCTGGAACGCACCGATTCCGTAAGATTACCCCGTCCGGATAATCCCGATATTTTATTTGATACCGTGATCAAGACCGAATTTGATCCTGCCAACGTAAAGAAACTCAAGATCAAGGAGGATTTTTATTTTGATCGGCAACGATCTGTCGTCGAAGTCCGGATTCTCGGTGTATGCCCGGTCGTGGATGAAATCGATAAAACCACCGGTGAAAAGCGTTTTGAAAAAAATCTTTTCTGGATCTATTTCCCGGAATGCCGTAATCTGTTTGCTAAAAATGAGATGTTTAACCTGAAGAACGGGTCTGCAGGACGGATGACCTATGACGATGTTTTTATGAAACGGATGTTCTCCAGTTATATTTACAAGGAGGAAAATGTTTACGACCGGTCCATCAATGAATTTGCTACCGGTGTTGATGCCCTCCTGGAGGCTGAAAAAGCCAAAAACAGCTTGTTTGAATTTGAATCCAACCTTTGGGAATACTAAGAATAAGTGTATTTTCTGAATTCTTAAAGAAACTCATCCATCACGGTGAGTTTCTTTTTTTTACACGATTCCGTTTTATTAAATTTGTCGGAGGTATCAACCGGTTTGAATGAATAAACACGAATTTCTCGAAACTCCCATTGAGTATCTCAAAGGCGTTGGCCAGGTACGTGCGGAATTGTTGAGAAATGAACTTTCCATTAGTACCTTTGGAGACCTTCTTACTTTTTTCCCTTTTCGTTATGTTGATCGAACCCGGTTTCAAAAAATTTCGGAAATAAAGGATGAATCAACCTATTATCAAATCAGGGCCCGGATTGCTCAGGTTCAGCTAGTCGGTTCGCCTCATCATCAAAGGCTGATTGCAACCGCCAGAGATGAAAGCGGCGAAATAGAACTCGTTTGGTTCCAGGGTACAAATTGGATTCTGGATAAACTGAAGGGTCAACCGGAATATGTTATCTTCGGAAAGCCGACCCTGTTCAATGGCCGGTATAATATTCCCCATCCTGAACTTGAACTTCCTGCCCGGGAATCTTTACCGGTATCTGAAACGATCCGGCCGATCTATTATTCAACAGAAAAGTTAAAATCAAAAGGATTGGATTATAAAAGGATTGCCCGTTTGGTAAAGACCTTGCTCCTTCATGACCATTTTTCAATTGCCGATAACCTGACTCCCGATTTGATACACCGGCTTCATCTGATTTCCAGACAAGAGGCCTATCTGAATATTCACTTTCCACAAAGCCCCGAATTGCTGAAAAAGGCACAAGCCCGCCTGAAATTTGAGGAGCTTTTTTTTATCCAGTTACGGTTGGTGAAACAGCAGTTTGGAAGGCACCGCTTAAAATCGGGTCATCGGTTTGTTAAAGTGGGAGATTATGTCAACTGTTTTTATAAGAACCATCTGACATTTGAGTTAACGCGGGCCCAAAAACGCGTGATCAAAGAGATAAGGGCAGATCTGGGGTCCGGAATACAAATGAACCGGTTGCTTCAGGGTGATGTCGGAAGCGGTAAAACCCTGGTCGCATTAATGACGCTCCTGATCGCGCTGGATAACCACTTTCAGGGTTGCCTGATGGCCCCGACAGAGATCCTTTCACGGCAGCACTTTAACAATGTCACCCGGATGCTTAGGGGTATGGATATAAACCTTCGGATATTGACCGGGGCTACCAGGCCGGCCGAACGTCGCGAGATTCTTGAGGGTCTCAGGAAAGGTTCTATTCAACTTCTGATCGGAACCCATGCATTGATCGAAGAGGATGTGCAGTTCCATCGTTTGGGACTCGTGGTAATTGATGAACAGCATCGCTTCGGAGTAGCCCAAAGGGCCAAACTGTGGGAAAAGAACCGGTTGACTCCGCATGTTCTGGTGATGACCGCAACCCCCATACCCCGGACCCTGGCAATGACACTTTATGGAGATCTGGAAACTTCGGTGCTGGATGAATTGCCTCCCGGACGCAAATCCATTCTGACCCGGCATGTATATGATCAGGAACAGCATAAGGTTTATCGTTTCTTACAACAAAAAATTGCTGAAGGCAGGCAAGCTTACATCGTCTATCCTTTGATTCAGGAATCGGAAACCCTTGATCTGAAAAACCTCAGGGATGGTTTTGAAATCCTGAAAACAGTATTTCCCACACCCGGGTACCGGCTGGCAATGCTTCATGGACAAATGAAAAACCAGGAGAAGGAAGAAACGATGGAACTTTTTGTAAAAAGGGAGATCGATATTTTGGTAGCCACAACGGTTATTGAGGTCGGGGTTGATGTTCCCAACGCGTCCGTCATGGTAATTGAAAATGCAGAACGGTTTGGCCTTTCACAACTTCACCAGTTAAGAGGAAGGGTCGGAAGGGGAGGTGAACAGTCATACTGTATTCTTCTGACCAAGCACGATCTATCGCCGGATGCCCGAAAAAGGATTTCTACCATGGTTCGTACTTCTGATGGTTTTGAAATTGCCGAGACAGATCTTCAACTGCGTGGCCCGGGTGATCTTCAGGGAACCCAGCAAAGCGGAATCCTCAACCTCAGGATTGCCGACATTGTGAAAGATGAGCGGATATTGAAGTACGCCCGCAATGCGGCCACAGAGATCCTTACCAAGGATCCCCGTCTGGAAATCCCCCCCAATGACATTCTGGCACATCATCTTGCCTTAATGGAAACACAGCAACAAAATTGGGGTCTCATTTCATAATCATTAACCATTTATTTCTAACTTTGTTCGCTTAATCTCTAATAAAGATGAAGATTTCCTATAATTGGCTGTGCAACTACCTGAATGTGGAGGTGCCACCTGACAAGGTGGCGGAAATGTTGACCGGATGCGGCCTCGAAATTGAAAGCCAGGAACCATATTGCCCCGTTAAAGGGGGATTGAAAGGGGTGGTCATTGGCGAAGTATTGACCTGCATGAAGCATCCGAACTCGGATCACTTGAGTCTGACAACAGTTGATGTCGGATCGGGTGAGCCGCTGAAGATCGTCTGTGGAGCGCCAAATGTGGCAGCTGGTCAGATAGTAGCCGTCGCAACGGTGGGCACGACGCTTTATTTTAATGAAAAGGCGATCACTCTGCAGAAAACCAAGATCAGGGGTGAAATCTCCGAAGGGATGATTTGTGCGGAAGACGAACTGGGTCTGGGTAGTTCCCATGCCGGAATACTCGTACTCGATAACAGTGCAAAACCCGGTACCCCGGCAGCAGGTTATTTTAACATTGAAACAGATACGGTATTTACCATCGGTTTGACTCCCAACCGGATTGACGCCGCTTCGCATGTCGGAGTAGCCCGTGATCTGGTTGCAGTGATCAACAATTTCGGAGGAGACTATGCCATAAAGAACCAATCAGCAGCACTGATTCTTCCCGATGTTTCCTCTTTTAAGCCGGATAACCTGAAACGCGTAATCGGAGTTGAAGTTGAGGATCCTATAGCCTGCCCCCGTTATACCGCGTTGACCATTTCGGGTATCCGGGTCAAAGAATCACCTGCCTGGCTCAGAAACAGGCTGGAAGCAGTTGGTCTTCGCCCCATCAACAACATCGTGGATATTACCAATTTTATTCTGATGGAACTCGGGCAACCATTGCATGCATTTGATTGTGATCAGATTTCGGGCGGGAAAGTGGTTGTTCGGAAGTACCCGCAGGATACGCTGTTTGTTACGCTTGACAATGTTGAGCGAAAGCTCTCGTCTGCCGATCTGATGATCAGTAATGAAATTGACCCCATGTGTCTGGCCGGCGTTTTCGGAGGAATCAGGTCGGGAGTCACTGAACAAACTACCTCGGTTTTCATCGAGAGTGCCTGTTTCGACCCGGGACACATTCGCAAAACATCAAGGGGACACGGACTTCAGACCGATGCTTCGTTCAGGTTCGAAAGAGGAGCTGATATCCATATCACAGAATACGCCCTGAAAAGAGCTGCTTTACTCATCAAAGAAATCGCAGGAGGAGAAATTTCTTCTGAAATTATTGATGTTTATCCCCTTCTGCGAAATCCAGTCATGGTTGACCTCCATTTCGATCATTGCGACCGTTTGATCGGGAAAAAGATCCCGCGAGAATTAATCAGGAGTATCCTGCTCGATCTCGGAATTAAAATTGAAAGCACACTGCCATTTATCCCAAGTACCGGTAATCCACACCGCTATCAGGGATCAATCGATCACGGAGAAGGCAATGTTTCCTTGAATGAAGTTAGCGGTTTAAGGTTGGCGATACCGGTTTCAAAGGTTGATGTAACACGCGAGGCCGATGTTATTGAGGAAATCATAAGAATATACGGTTACAATAATATCGAGATTGAGGTGACCTTGCACACCAGTCTTTCCCGGACTGCAACCAATGATCCTGAAAAGATACAAAACAGGATCTCGGATTACCTCTCGGCCAATGGATTTTATGAAATCATGACAAATTCATTGACCAAATCGGCCTATTATTCGAAATTCGGTGAACATCTGCAAAGCCGCAGCGTACGGATGATGAATCCATTGAGCCGGGACCTTGACATGATGCGGCAGACACTTCTTTTCGGATTACTCGAGACCGTTGTCTATAACCAGAATCGAAAAATCCCGGATCTGAAACTTTATGAATTCGGGAAAGTTTACAGGTTAGATCCCTCGGGTGAAAACCCTGTGAAGGGTTATCATGAAGAACGGCGCCTGGCACTTTTAATGACCGGCCGGAAAGAGCCAGAATCCTGGAATTCGGGAAATGAAAGGTGTGACTTTTTCGATCTGAAAAACATGGTTGCCAACCTATTTAAAATGCTGTCATTTCATAAATCACAGATTGGCACAGCCCCGTTAAGTTCATCCTTCATATCAACAGGATTAAAATATTCATTTGGTCAGTCTGAAGCAGGTATCATGGGTAGTATTTCCGGCTCGTACCTCAAGGAATTTGATATCGTACAGCCGGTCTGTTATGCAGAATTGAACTGGGATTTGTTACGCTCAATTATTCCCGCCCAACAGGCAAGGTACCAGGAATTGCCAAAATTTCCGGAAGTCCGGCGTGACCTTGCTTTACTTCTTGATCAAGGGATCACGTTTAACGACATTGAGCGTGTCGCATTTCAAACGGAGACAAAATTGCTCAGAAAGGTCGGCTTGTTTGATGTGTATGAGGGGGAGAACCTGGAAAGAGGAAAGAAATCCTATGCGATTGCATTTGTTCTCAGGGATGAGGCACATACGCTGACAGAGAATGAAATTGAAAAGACCATGGAGCGGCTGATCAAAGCATTTTCAAATCAACTTAATGCCCGAATCAGATAACCGGAATATGGAAATTCAAGCGATCAAACAACGATTTGGGATCATAGGGAATTCGCCCTTACTGGACCGTGCCATTGATATTGCCAGGCAGGTTTCGGCCACTGATATAACAGTTTTGATTACCGGAGAAAGTGGAACTGGTAAGGAATTTTTTCCCAAGATCATACATCAGCTAAGCGCCCGTAAACACGGACCTTATATTGCCGTCAACTGTGGCGCCATCCCGGAGGGGACCATCGACTCGGAGCTTTTTGGTCATGAAAAAGGGTCCTTCACAGGCGCACATGAAGCCCGAAAAGGATATTTTGAAGTGGTTGACGGAGGCACCATATTTCTGGATGAGGTTGCTGAACTTCCGTTGGGAACCCAGGTCAGGCTTTTAAGGGTTCTTGAGTCAGGGGAGTTTATCCGGGTCGGCTCCTCCAAGGTATTGAAAACGAACGTCCGGCTTGTTGCTGCGACCAATGTCAATATTCCGGATGCCATCGCTAACGGAAAATTCAGGCAGGATCTGTATTACCGGCTTAGTACCGTCCCCATAACGATTCCACCGCTAAGGGATCGAAAGGAGGATATTTATTTGCTGTTCAGAAAATTTGCATCCGACGCCGCTGAAAAATACAGAATGCCCTCCATCCAGCTTGATGAAGCGGCCCAGCAGGTTCTTAGGAATTTCCGGTGGCCGGGTAATATCAGGCAACTGAAAAATCTCACAGAACAGATTTCCATAATCGAAAAAAACAGGTTGATCGACACCGATATCCTGCTGAAATACCTTCCGCAGAACAATATCTCCGACCTGCCAGTTCTATATAAAGGGGAGGACTCGGCAAAATTCAACGAACGAGAGCTGCTATACAAGGTTTTGTTTGACATGAAGAAGGACATGAATGATCTGAAGCAGCTTGTCATGAATATGATCCAGGCCGATGAAACCCTTACAGACAACCTTGGGGAGAACACCCACCTGATAAAAAGATTATACAAAGATTATGAAGGCATGAAAGTGCCTGCTCAACCCATAGTGGTACGTCAACCGGTCACGCATATCAGTGATACTGATACTGTGCAGGAACCGGAAGAATTCGAAGAATCACTTTCACTGCAGAAAAAAGAGATGGATTTTATTAAAAAGGCGCTCAGCAAACATGATGGGAAAAGAAAAGATGCTGCGCTGGAACTGGGAATTTCCGAACGCACACTTTACCGGAAAATTAAGGAATACAATCTTGACTGATCAGAAAACATTGGAGATGATTCGAAAAATAATAAGCCTTGTGATTATAACGGTCCTCTCATTTCTTCATACGGGGTGCAGCATAAATTATTCGTTTACCGGTGCTTCCATCTCTCCGAATGTAAAGACTGTCTCAATACCCAATTTTCCTAATAATGCACCCCTGGTGGTCCCCACCCTTTCAAGGACTTTGACGGAGGCGTTACGCGATTATTTTACATCTCAAACTAACCTGGTGATCATCGATCGACAGGGAGATTTAAATCTCGATGGAACCATCACGCAGTACGGAGTTCAACCGGTTGCCATTCAGGGGAATGAAACTGCGGCAATGAACCGATTGACAATTACGGTAAACGTAAAATTTACCAACAGAACCGACCCTAAACAGAACTGGGAATCTTCTTTTTCAAGGTACCAGGATTACAGCAGCTCGTTCAACCTTGTGTCGGTACAGGATGGTTTGATCAAAGAGATCACCGACCAGTTGGTTCAGGATATTTTCAACAAATCTGTAGTAAACTGGTAGCCTTATTTTTTACCTATGAACCGTCAGCAGTTCATCGATTTGGTTAAAAATCCCGCCCTCGCAAATGCGCAGACAATCCGGATGATCGAGGAGGTGGTCAAGCGCTATCCCTATTTTCAGGCCGGTCATTTTCTTCTGGCGTACAACCTGTACCGGGAAGAGAGCCTTCAATATCCGGTTCAAATCCGGAAAGCCGCTGCCTATGCAGCCGACCGTAGCGCTTTAAAAGAGCTCATCGACCAGGCTCAGAAGCAGGTTTCCGTTCCCGGGAACCGGATTGATGAGCAGAAAGCATCCTTCATGGTAACCCCAAACGAAGCTGACATTTCAGAAGTGAGAAAATCCAACACAAAAGGAGTAGAATCTGCTTTACAGGTTAAATCATGCGATACTGAATTGCCATCTCACCCTGAATCCGTCACTTTACCCGGGGTAATTGCAACATCGGCCGAACCTGTCGATGAATCCCATGAACGCATGACTCAGAAAGAGTTATTGTTTGTTGTAAGGAAACGGCTATCTGAAATTGAGGCAGGCAGGAGGCTTTCGAATGATTCAAGCGAATCTTCGGCTGAAGATGTTTTTTTTGTCGGTAAAGCGGAAGATGCTCCTGACATGGTAAAAGAAACAAAATCGAAAAATGATCTGATCGATAATTTCATCCGGGAGGAACCGACCATTTCAAAACCCAAAGCGACCTTTTTTCATCCGTCCGACAGCGCTCACAGAAGTAACTTCGATGAAGAAGAAATTGTCAGCGAGACACTCGCACAACTTTATGCACGACAGGGGAATATCAGTAAGGCAATCCATATTTATAAGAAATTATCTTTGTTAAATCAAGAAAAAAGTCGTTACTTTGCAGCCCAAATTGAAAAACTGGGTCAGTGACTCTTATCAATTGTTAAAACAGTAAATATTCTTTGCAATGGGTTTATACATATTAATTTCAATCCTCATTCTGATCGTCTGTGTGTTGATGATCCTGGTTGTTTTAGTGCAGAATTCCAAGGGCGGCGGGCTTGCCTCAAACTTTGCCTCTTCCAATCAGTTTATGGGCGTCAGAAAAACTGCAGATTTTCTTGAGAAAACGACCTGGACACTGGCAATTTCACTACTCGTGTTGAGTCTTTTTTCGATTTTCGTAATTCCCAAGACACAGGTGAAATCGGAAACCGGGCAAAGTGAGATCCAAAAGCAAATTGATGAAAGTAAAACCACACCTGTCAAGGATTTTCAAGCTCCTCCCGAACAAACGAAATAGTTCATGTACGACAGGATTATAATGTCAGATTGTCAGAACAGTCTGACATTATTTTTTTATCTCAATCGGAACCTGAAAAAATGTCTACATATAACCCGGTAAGAAGGATTGGCATAAATTATGACTAATCGCTTCAACCAGTATATCAGATTTATTTTGTAATGTTTAATTTAAAATACGATTAAAAATGGCAAAAGTGAGCATTAAACCATTGGCCGACCGCGTTTTGATCGAAGCAGCAGCGGCAGAAGAAAAGACAGCTGGAGGAATCATAATTCCGGATACAGCAAAAGAAAAACCGCAGAAAGGAACTGTGGTTGCAGTTGGTCCAGGTAAAAAAGATGAACCCATGACCGTGAAAGTAGGTGACAAAGTGCTTTATGGTAAATACGCAGGTACTGAAATTACCATTGATGGTGACAATTACCTGATCATGCGTGAATCTGACATTGTTGCGATCATCTGAAAATGAAAGAAAATTCTAACAATTAAAAAAGAAAAAAAATGGCAAAAGACATTGTTTTCAGCATAAAGGCTAGGGAAGCATTGAAGAAAGGTGTTGACGAACTTTCAAATGCAGTTAAGGTAACACTTGGGCCCAAGGGTCGCAACGTCATTATTGAAAAATCATATGGCTCACCGACAGTCACGAAAGATGGCGTCACAGTTGCAAAAGAAGTTGAGTTAAAGGACCCCGTTGAAAATATGGGGGCACAAATGGTCAAGGAAGTCGCTTCAAAGACCAGCGATCTGGCCGGTGATGGTACCACAACAGCAACAGTACTGGCACAATCGATTTTTACGACAGGTTTGAAAAATGTCACGGCAGGTGCAAATCCGATGGATCTGAAACGCGGTATTGACAAAGCGGTAGCCGAGGTATTAAAGTCACTCAAGACTCAGACCAAACAGGTAGGCGACAGCATGGAGAAGATTGAACAGGTCGCATCTGTTTCCGCTAATAATGACAGCTTTATCGGAAAAATGATTGCCGAGGCAATGGAAAAAGTAAAGAAGGAGGGTGTCATCACGATTGAGGAGGCAAAAGGCATTGAAACAACGGTGAAAGTCGTTGAAGGAATGCAGTTCGACCGTGGTTATATCAGCCCCTATTTTGTGACCGATACCGATAAAATGGAAGCTGTTTATGAGAATCCATACATTCTCATTTATGATAAAAAGATCAGTGTGATGAAGGATCTCCTTCCGGTTCTTGAAAAAGTTGTTCAGACCGGTCGCCCGCTCATCCTGGTAACTGAAGATGTTGAAGGGGAAGCGCTTGCAACGCTCGTAGTGAATAAAATACGCGGCACCCTCAAAGTTGCAGCAGTGAAAGCACCGGGTTTCGGCGATCGTCGTAAGGAAATGCTAGAGGATATTGCAGTTCTTACAGGAGGAACCGTTATCAGTGAAGAAAAAGGGTACAAACTCGAGGATGCAACTTTGCAGTACCTCGGACAGGCTGAGAAGGTTACCATTGATAAAGAAAATACCACGATCATCAATGGTAATGGAAAGAAGAGCGATATTACTTCACGAATCAATCAGATCAAAACCCAGATCGGAACTACGACCTCGGATTATGATAAAGAAAAACTTCAGGAACGTCTGGCCAAATTAGCCGGAGGGGTTGCCGTTATTTATGTCGGCGCAGCATCAGAAGTTGAAATGAAAGAGAAAAAAGATCGTTTTGATGATGCCTTGCATGCAACCCGTGCAGCCATTGAAGAGGGGATCATTCCCGGTGGAGGTGTTGCATTTCTCCGCGCTCAAAAGGTTATCGAAAAACTCAAAGGCGAAAATGAGGATGAAACTACCGGTATTGCCATAATTAAACGCGCTCTGGAAGAACCGCTCCGGCAGATTGTTGAAAATGCAGGGTTGGAAGGTTCCGTTATCATCCAGAAGGTAAAGGAAGGAAAAGATGATTATGGATTCAATGCCCGCACCGAGCAATATGAAAATCTGTTACAGGCGGGTGTTATTGATCCCACAAAAGTTGCCAGAGTGGCACTTGAAAATGCCGCTTCAATTGCAAGCATGCTTCTTACCACCGAATGTGTTCTTGTTTCCCACAAGGAAGAGAAACCTGCCATGCCCCCGATGAACCCGGGCATGGGTGGAATGGGCGACATGTATTAAAAGTTTGAAACCTTGTTAAAAAAGCCCTGATTTTCCAGGGCTTTTTTGTTGGATTTTGATTAATATTGCAAATATTAAAATAATTAAATATGAAATACGCAGTCTGGATTCCCGGGGTTGTGTACCTGTTAATAATCATGGTTTTAGAGTCAGCAGCTCAAAATTTGAATGCCACTTCCAACCTTCCGGTTGATCCTGGTTCCAATAAAATCATGTATCGCGATGTGGTGGATCAGGAGGGCTCACCAGCTTATCTTTACGACAAAGCCATCGAATGGTTCGGTTATTATTATGTGAATGCGCAATCGGTGTATACGGTCCAGGACAAGGTAAACGGGAAGGTGGAAGGTGTCGGCAGAATGAAAATCTATTACCAGGACGAAAAAGCAGGGATGAGACGCGACGCAGGTTTAATAATGTATCAGATCAAAATTGAGTTTAAGGAAAATAAATTCAGGTATACGCTTACTGACTTTAATCTCAAAGGAACATCCCGATTCCCAATTGAAAAATGGATGAATAAGTCAGATCCGGCGTACAACCCGAATTGGGATTCCTACCTCTACCAGGTCGATACTGTGATGCAGCGCCTGGTCATATCGCTCAGGGAAAAGATGAAACCAACCGTGGAGAAAAAAGATGAGTGGTGATTTGCAACCCGACATCAGATCATTGACCCATGTAGTGTTGCAAAATTTCTTTCTGCAACACGGAGGCAGGAAATTCAGGGCGGATCAGACTTACAATTGGCTGTGGAACAAAGGCTGTCAGTCCTTTGATGAAATGACCAGCTTGTCAAAAGCTGACCGTTTACTCCTGACCCATCATTTTTCTTTCAGGGTTGCCCGGGTCGACCATTTCCAGGCCAGCCGTGACGGTACCCTCAAAGTGGTTTTCAGGACGCATGATGATCGCTGTGTGGAAGGTGTACTGATACCCTCTGCCGATCGTTACACAGCCTGTATATCTTCACAGATCGGATGCGCCTTGGCATGCAACTTCTGCGCAACAGGCAGGCTTGGATTCAGTCGAAACCTGACGACCGGTGAAATCTTTGATCAGGTGGTGGCTTTATCCGGGCTTGCGGGTACACGCCGGGATGAACAATACACAGAAGGTGGGAAGAAAAAGAATTCGGAAAACGATACTGTTCCGGGCCATAACCTCTCAAATATTGTATTCATGGGGATGGGTGAACCCTTGTTGAATTATGAGAATGTCACTCAGGCCATCGACAGGATCACATCACCCGATGGAATGAATCTATCACCGCAGCGTATTACGGTTTCGAGTGTCGGAATCCCGAAAATGATCAGGAAAATGGCTGATGACGGAGTAAAATTTCATTTTGCTTTGTCACTACATGCAGCAACGGATGAAAAGAGAAACCAATTGATCCCGGTAAACAGGAAATTTCCGTTAACCGAGGTATCAGATTCACTGAAATACTTTTACCGTTTGACCGGGAAAAGGATTACCATTGAATATATTCTTTTCGACAGGGTAAACGATACACGGAACGACGCACAGGCCCTTGCCGGATTTTGCAAAAGCTTTCCGGTTAAAATCAATATTATTCAGTATAATCAGGTTCCTGACAGTGGTTTCATTAAAACATCTGAAGAAAAGCTGAGGGCTTTTGTCGAATTCCTCGAGCAAAAAAACCTGGTTATTAATGTGCGGAAAAGCAGGGGTGAGGATATTGATGCCGCATGCGGGCAGCTGGCCGGAAAATTAATACAGAATGCCGTGCCGGCAGAACCCAGTACTCCGGAAGCTGAAAATAAACTAACGGAATTATAACATCATCATTATAAACGAAAAGTTATGAACCCGCAGCCATTTGAAATATCAGGAAAAATTGTTGATGTGGTCAATCGTAGGATTCTGCAGGGAACCATCAGGGTGATTGACGGAAAAATCTTTGAAATCCGCGAAGAAAAGACTGACCAGGAACAATACATCCTGCCTGGATTTATCGACGCCCACATTCACATAGAAAGTTCCATGCTGATTCCATCCGAATTCGCCCGGATAGCTGTGATACATGGAACCGTGGGTACCGTCTCCGATCCACACGAAATTGCCAATGTATTGGGGACGGAGGGTGTGAAATTCATGATCGGCAATGGTCATAAAGTCCCGTTTAAATTCAACTTTGGGGCTCCCTCCTGTGTGCCTGCTACTTCATTTGAAACGGCAGGGGCGCATCTGGGTGTCGTGGAGGTCGGCGATCTTCTGAAGATGCCTGAAATAAAATATCTTTCCGAGATGATGAATTTTCCCGGAGTACTTTTCAAAGACCCGGAGGTTATGGAAAAAATTGAGCAGGCAAAAATTATGCATAAGCCGGTCGACGGACATGCCCCGGGGTTAACGGGAGCGGATCTTGCGACTTACATCCGGGCGGGAATAACTACCGATCATGAATGCTTCACCCTTGATGAAGCCCGGGAGAAGATAGGACTTGGCATGCATGTTCTGATACGTGAAGGAAGTGCCGCCAAAAATTTCGATGCATTATTTTCTTTGATTGATGAGGCGCCTGACATGATCATGTTTTGCTCTGATGACAAACACCCCGATGACCTCGCGGAAGGACATATCAATCAGGTCGTGAAAAAAGCCATTGAACTGGGATGCGATACAATGAACGTACTGAGGGCCTGTACATTAAACCCTGTGCGGCATTTTAATCTGGACATTGGTTTGTTACAGGTCGCTGATCCTGCAGATTTCATCGTTGTTGACAATCTACAGAATCTGACCATTCTTTCAACCTGGATCGACGGAGTTAAAGTTGCAGAAAATGGTTCAACCCTGATAGTTCCGGTACCGGAAATGGAACCAAACAATTTTAACATTGGAATCATATCTGAGCAAGATCTCCGGGTCCAGCATTCCGGGACACAAATCAAGGTAATGGAAGCGATCGACGGGCAGCTTTTCACACATAGACTGGAATGTACGCCGCGTGTAGAAAATTCGGAGGTAGTCACCGATGCTTCCAGGGATATCCTGAAACTTGCCGTAGTAAACAGGTACCGGAAGGCGCCTGTTTCCATTGGGTTTATCAAGGGATTCGGATTGAGAAAGGGCGCCATAGCATCGTCAGTCGCACATGATAGCCATAACATTGTCGCAGTAGGCGTGGATGACCTATCACTGGCTGAGGCAATCAATATGGTAATCACCAGCAAGGGTGGTATTTCGGCTGTAAATGGTAGTACAAAAATTATTTTACCATTACCTGTCGCGGGTATCATGACTACCCGCGATGGTTTTGAAGTTGCAGGGTCGTACCATGAAATACACCGGTACGCAAAACAAATGGGAAGTCAGCTGACAGCGCCTTTTATGACCTTGTCATTTATGGCATTGTTGGTAATTCCCGAGTTGAAGTTGAGTGACAAAGGTCTCTTTGACGGTAATAAATTTTCAATTATTTCACTTTTTGATAAATGATTTGAGATATTTAGATATATCGTTTAATTATATTTTTTATCTTTGCAGTGAAAAATTTAACCATAGAATTTTTATGAAGAAGAAAAATGTTCTTGACATTCAGAAGCTGGAAAAAGCAGCCAGCAGATTACGTGCAATGGCCCACCCGATGAGAATTGCCATGATTGAGTTACTCACTGAAAACAAGCGGCTTACCGTTACGGAAATATACGAACGTTTGGGAATTGAACAGGCTGCAGCATCGCACCACCTGAACATACTTAAAAGCAAGGGATTACTCGAATCAAAACGGGATGGGAAGATGATCCATTACTCAGTCCGGGTACAGACTCTTTCGACTGTGATTGAATGCATCAATCAATGCTCCGCGGAATAATCCCAAGTTTCGTCATCATCCCAGTTGGATCTGATTTCAATCGTTTTCGGATAGTAAAATACTTTTTCCGGTTGCATTTTTTGTCGATACCGGCCTGAATCCCATCTGCCATTTTTGTTGCGGTCGACAATGGCTTTAATTTTATATTTACCCGGAAGGAGATACGAAAAGGTCATCTTACCGGTACCTTGAGTGTACATTTCTCCGACAATTGCTGACTCATTTTCATTCAGTAATTGAATGATATAGGATCCTTCCGATTTTTCGAAATTCAGAGAAAGGCTAAGGTTGCCGAAATCCTTTTCTGCCTTGGTACTGAACTCGATCCTGATGGTGTCGTGGCTTTTGTTTTGAATTGCAGTGAACGCTGAATCCGGGATCAGAATTCGATAACGTTTTTCTTCTTCCCACTTGTGGTTTAGGATTAACCGTCGATGCAGGGTATCTGCCAGCCGGATTCCGGGATGTATGGTATCTTTGTCGCTTATCAGTAAAATTCCGGAAAAATCCCATCTGGTTAAGGGATAGGAACAAACAAGTTGAAGATCATCCCTGAATTGATTGAACGAAGAACTTTTAAATGCAGGCGCTACAGAAAGTGATTCAGATTTACCAGGCGCCTGTGCTTTTTTAGTGCTCGTTTTTTTGGTCAGTTCAAGGGTCAGCGTATCCATTACCGTAGTATCAGCGTCAACCAGTATCTTCAGGGTGTCGGATCCCGGTTTTGTAAGCCATAAAGTCACGGAATCTTTTTTCGATGAATATTCTTTCAGGCACCATGGGTGTGTCGAGTCAAAACTCAATGGTACGACCCGGAGCGACTTTACCGGGAACCGGAAAAGAAGTAAAATTTCACCCGATTTGATGAAATCGGCTTTAAGTAACCGCTGAATCGAATCAGTCTCCTCGTATAGGAACAAAGAACAAGGCGGGTAAAGTTTCAGGTTCTGACTGATGGAGTCAGCGCGACGGGTGGAATCAGCATGACGAATAGAATCAGTGACTTTAATTGAAAGCGGTGTAATGGATCTCTTCAGAGAATCAATGCTGTCACTTACACCAGGCGCAACAACGGGTTTTGCAAGAAAGTAGGGGGATACCAGGCTGTCGGAAAAGGCTATTTTTTCAGAGGGTTGATTAAAAATCAGATCGCCATTCTGATCGGCTATGGCAAAAACCTTATAGGGTTGGTTTTGGAGATTACTGAACCGAAAAATCCCATTTTCATCTGTTTTGGAAAGATAATAGGGAAGGACGTGAAGGGGTAGTGAATCGAGGTGCAGGGTATCATTATTATTCAGGTAAAGTCCGACAAATACATCTTTTTGAGGTTGAAGATTGAATGCCGAGACGACGTTTCCCCGAAGTGACAGGCTGTCAATATAATCACCGGTCGAAAAAACATAACTGAATTCTGACAAGGGATTGCCTTCGGTCAGATCGGCAATGGCCTTCCCGAAATTGACCGAATAGGTAACTCCCGGAACCAGCGTGTCGTCGAATTTCACTACAAGGGACTTTCCCCTGAGACGGAAATCAGGAATGGTTTTAAGTGGCGGTGAGAAGTATACCTCTGTTGCCTGATTTTTCAGTGTGATAAATTCATCAAACTGCAGGGTAAAACTGTTTTCAGAAAACCTGATCGTGTGGTTGGGAGGGTCGCAGGCCACGACAGCGGGCGGAGAGGTGTCTTTTTTTCCTCCTTCGGGGGTGACCGGGTTGGCACACCGGATTAATAACAATAATGTTACAGCGAGAAAAACAGTACATAAAATTTTTTGTTGGTACACCTGAACGCAGGATTTTTGTAAGTTTGCGTCCCCAAAATTACCAATCGTTTCGATACGGTACTTTTTTTTATTATTTTTACGAAGTTTAATTTTAATCAAAAAACGTATGTCGGGTCACAATAAATGGTCAACGATCAAACGCAAAAAGGGAGCGCTGGATGCGAAGCGATCAAAGATTTTCTCCAAGATCATCAAAGATATTACTATTGCCGTCAAGGAGGGAGGAGCGGATCCTGATGGCAATCCGCGGTTGCGTCTGGCCATCGCCAATGCCAAGGGAGCATCGATGCCCAAAGATAATATTCAAAGGGCTATCAACAAAGGAACCGACAAAGATGCTGCCGCCCTGATTGAAACCACCTATGAAGGGAAGGGCCCTCAGGGTATTGCAATTTTCGTGGAATGTACCACCGACAATCTTCAACGGACCGTAAGCAATATACGTTCACATTTTAACAAGCATGGGGGTGAATTGGGGCAAAACGGAATGCTCAACTACCTTTTTGACCGGAAGGGTGTTTTTGTAGTTCCAAAGGGTGAGATTGACCGGGATGAATTTGAAATGGAACTGATCGATGCCGGCGCAGAAGATATCACCCTTGAAGATGATGTTTTCACTATTATTACTGCCATGGAGGATTTCGGGAGCATGATCAAAAAGCTGGAATCCCTGAAAATTGAACCTGAAAGTGCGGCGCTTCAGCGTCTTCCAAAGAACACAACGACACTTGATGAAGAGGCCACCCGGAAGGTTTTAAAATTGATCGATATTCTTGAGGAGGATGAGGATGTTCAAAACGTCTTTCATACCTTGGCAATCAGTGACGAATTGGCTGAAAGGTTATAAAAAAAAGCGGCATTTGCCGCTTTTTTTTATATCTCACAAATGAACTGTGTGAGATTCGTTCCTTTGGGGAGGTTAAGTTTTTTTCGCAGACGGATTCGGGAAATTTCAGTGCTGGGGGCCGTGATCTTTAGAATATGCGAAATCTCTTTCGTGTTCAGGTTCATACGTAACAAAGCCGTGAGTTTATGATCGTTCGGCGTGAGGTTTGGATGGGCCTTACGCAACCGGTCAAAAAATCCAGGATGAATTTTCTCGAAATGAGCTTTGATCCGGTACCAGTCGTTGTCGAATTTGATATTTTCATCGATGGTTTTGAGCACCTTCCCTATTTCAGTTTTTGATATGATCTTATCATTTCTCAGAAGCCGGTTAATATCTTTTTTGATTAAGCCAATGATTTTATTTTTTTGAGAGATAAATATAGAGGATGTTGCCAGCTCCCGATTTATCAGGTCAAGCTCCATATTATGTTTTTGCTTGAGGAGCTGATTGACTTTTTGTTCGGCTTTGATTCGTTCCTGTAATCGCTGATTGCGTTCCTTTTCGATCTTTTTACGTTGTTCGATCTCATTTTTTAGTTCAGAAATGATCCGTTCGTTGGTGATTTCAAGATTGCGCTGATAATTGGCGACTTCAATAGCGGCTCTGATCTGATCGATATCCACGGGTTTGAACAGGTAGGCATAGGGCTTGAGTGAAAACGATTTATTGAATACCTCGTTTTTATTCAGGGAGGTCAGAAATATAATTCCGCAGTTATAATTTTCGGTAAGGATCCGGGCTGCTTCAATGCCATCCATTTTACCGGCAAGTCTGACATCCATGATCACGATATCTGGTTCTTTGTTGTTTTCCTGCAGGTTTGCAATGTTTTCTACGGCATTTTCTCCCTTGGTGTCGATACCGAGGACTTCATAACCCAGTCCGGTTAATTTTGCTTTCAGGTCATGAGCTATGATTAGCTCATCCTCGACAATATACAAACTAATTGGGGCCATATTATTTCGAATTAGACATTTGATTCACTTCCCGGGTTCAGATTGAAATTATCTATGGCAACGGTTACGGTGCCTGATGGGGTATTTTTAAAAAAATGATCTGTAACGATATTAAAAGTATCTATTGCAATTACCAGTTCTTCATTTGTTGGCATCACCATGGCAACTACCGGAGATCCCGGTTTGGTAAGTATTGCCTCTTTCCCGCGGGATGAATTTCTTTCCGGATCGAATTGAATACCCAGAAATTCCAATCCTTCCAGTATCCGGCGCCGGGTTTCCGTGTCGTTTTCTCCAATACCGCCGGTAAATACAATAAGATCAACACCACCCATTGCCGCGGCATAGGCGCCAATATATTTTTTGACACGGTAAGCATACATGTCGAGGGCCATCTCTGCACGCCGGTTTCCATTGGCGGCAGCCTGCTCCACATCGCGCATATCGAATGAAATGCCAGAGATACCGCATACTCCGCTCTTTTTGTTGAACATGGCATTGGTATCGGCAATGGTCAGATTTTCCTTTTCTGCAATAAACAGTAACACGCCGGGATCCACATCTCCGCTGCGGGTCCCCATCATCAATCCTTCAAGTGGTGTAAAGCCCATGGAGGTGTCGACCGAAAAACCCTTTGAGATTGCAGCAACAGAGGATCCATTCCCCAGGTGGCATGTAATGATATTGATGTTGCTGATCTCCTTTCCAAGGTAACGGCAGGCTTTGTGAGCAACATATTTATGGGAAGTTCCATGAAAACCGTACCTGCGGATCTTATATTTTTCATAGTATTCATAGGGAATCGCGTACAGATAAGAGAATGCGGGCATGGTTTGATGGAACGAGGTGTCGAAAACCGCAACCTGGGGCACATCAGGCAAAATTGCTTCGATGGAAAGAATTCCCTTGAGGTTTGCAGGGTTATGTAACGGAGCCAGTTCGATACATTTTTCAATGTCTTTTTTTACATTTTCAGTGATGAGCACGCTGGCTTTAAAATTTTCACCGCCATGTGCTACCCTGTGTCCGACAGCGACAATCTCTTTTTCGTCCTTTATTACCCCATGAACCGGGTCTTTCAAGGTTTTCAGGATCAGATTAATTCCAACCTGATGATCCGGAACTTCCTGTGAGATTTTTAATTTTTCTTTTCCCGTTACCTGGTGAGTCAATTCACTTGAATTCAGGCCGATACGATCGAGAAGTCCTTTTGCTTTCAGATCAGCCTCCTGGGAGATTTCGATAAGCTGATATTTTATCGATGAACTACCGCAGTTTAGTACTAAAATCTTCATTGAACTTGTAGGATGTTGAGTAAATAATTCAGAAATTAATTCCTTTTGATGACCCAAACAATAAGGATTATATGTTAGGGTCTGCAAACATACAACATTTTTCAGTTTTTCAAAGATTAATATTAAAAAAAACTTAACATAATTTTTCCCGGATTTCTTTTTTGTACCATTCAGAAAGCATGTACAGTTAAGTTGTATTTTTGGAAAAAAAACAGCAAGTCCGATATGGCATTGATCAATTCAGTGATATCCTGGGTGATGAAAAAGCGGATTCATCAGATCGGGTTATTTATGAAGTATCCCCAAGAGGTTCAGCATGAGTGGTTGAGGAAGCTCCTCACGGTTGCCCGGGGAACAGAATGGGGAAAAAAATTTGATTTTAAATCGATTCAGACACCCGAACAATTCCGGCAGCGGGTCCCCTTGCAGGATTATGAATCGCTTAAAGCTTCGGTTGACCGGCTTCGTCACGGTGAGCAGAATATTCTTTGGCCATCGGAAATCAAGTGGTTCGCCAAATCATCCGGAACCACCAATGATAAGAGCAAGTTTATTCCGGTTAGCAACGAAGCCCTCGAAGAGTGCCATTATAAAGGGGGGAAAGATATGTTGTCGTTTTATTGCAACAATAATCCCGAAACGAAATTGTTCGACGGTAAAGCCATTGCGATGGGGGGCTCTCATCAGATCACCGAGATCAACAATGATATTTATTACCAGGGAGATTTGTCGGCCATTCTTATCCAGAACCTGCCCGGATGGGTTGAGTTTATGCGTACGCCCGATCTTTCAATAGCATTAATGGATGAGTGGGAGACAAAAATTGAAAAAATGGCCAGAGCCACCATTCAGCATGATGTGACCAATATTTCAGGGGTGCCTTCCTGGACCCTTTTATTGTTTAAACGGGTTTTAGAGATTACCCGAAAACCCCACCTCCTCGAAATCTGGCCGAATTTCGAACTTTTTATTCATGGAGGGGTCAACTTTGCACCTTATCGGGAACAGTTTAAGTTTATTCTGCCATCGGAAAAAGTAAATTATCTGGAAACATACAACGCTTCCGAAGGTTTTTTTGGAATCCAGGACCGAAATCTGGCCGACGACATGTTGCTCATGCTGGACTATGGAATATATTATGAATTTATTCCAACAGACCAGCTCGATCGTGAAAATCCGGTTGCCATCGGGCTCGATGAAGTGAAATTAAATACCAACTATGCAATGGTAATCACGACCAATGCAGGTTTGTGGAGATACCTGATTGGGGATACCGTGTATTTCACTTCTCTGGATCCTTTCCGGATCCGGATCTCAGGCAGGACCAGGAATTTTATTAATGCTTTCGGGGAAGAGGTCATCATCGACAATGCTGAAAAAGCTCTTTCCATTGCCTGCGAACGAAGCAATGCCATTGTTACCGAGTATACTGCAGCGCCGGTATATCTTTCGGAAAATCAGAAAGGGGCACATCAGTGGGTGATTGAATTCGAGAGACTTCCGGAGGATATTGCATTCTTCACGAGTACGCTTGACACAGCGCTGAAATCGCTCAACAGTGATTATGAAGCGAAACGTTACAACTCGCTGATGCTGGAGGAGCCACAAATTATCATTGTTCCAAAATTGACCTTTTATTCCTGGTTGAAAGCCAACGGGAAGTTGGGCGGACAACATAAAGTCCCACGATTGTCCAATGACCGAAAATATATCAATGAAATTCTGAAGATCGTGTCGGGCTGACCTTTCCTTTTTATATTTTTGATCGTAAATTCAAATCCATGCACATCGCAATAGCCGGGAATATAGGTTCCGGAAAAACAACGCTTACCAGCCTGCTGGCCAAACATTTCAACTGGGAACCTCACTTTGAGGATGTCGACACCAATCCCTATCTGAACAGTTTTTATGAAGATATGCAACGGTGGTCGTTCAACCTACAGATCTATTTTTTGAACAGCCGGTTCCGCCAGGTTGTCAAAATCCGGAAGTCGAACGTAACAGTAGTGCAAGACCGAACCATCTATGAGGATGCCTATATTTTTGCACCCAACCTGCATTCCATGAATCTCATGAGCACCCGCGATTTTGAAAATTACCGGTCGCTTTTTGATCTCATGAGCACTTTTATTCAGCCACCAGATCTGCTCATCTATTTAAGGGCAAGCGTCCCTACTCTGGTCAATCAGATTCAGAAAAGGGGCAGGGACTATGAAAATGCGATCCGGTTGGATTATCTGAAGAACCTCAATGAAATGTATGAGGATTGGATTGAAAATTATAAGCTGGGGAAGCTCCTGATCGTCGATGTCGATACTGTAAAATTCAGTGAGCGTCCCGAAGACCTCGGATCTGTTATTGATCAGGTGAACGCACAGCTTCACGGTCTTTTTTGATTCCATAGAAGCCACAGCCCGTAAACCCGGACGCGATCGTTAAACATTTGTTAACCCGGATGGCTCCTTTTGAAGAAATTACTGAAAGATGAAAATAGTTGGTGTTATTCCGGCCCGATATGCCTCAACCCGGTTTCCAGGAAAACCTTTGACGGTCATAAACGGGAAATCGATGATTCAAAGGGTATTTGAACAGGCTTTGAAATGTTCCGGACTTTATAAAATTATTGTTGCTACCGATCATGAGACCATTGCAGGTCACGTAAGGAATTTTGGAGGAGTCGTAATGATGACCGGCAGCCATCACCTGAGCGGAACCGAAAGATGCAGCGAGGTTGCGGATCGTCTTATTGCCGGTGGGGAAGAATTTGATTATCTGATCAATATTCAGGGGGATGAACCTTTTCTTGCACCACAACAAATCGGTCAGTTAATGAAGGGACTGGAGGACGATCGTCCCGTGATAGCTACTCTTATCAAAAAGATTGAAAATCAGGACGATATTCACAATCCAAATGTGGTTAAAGTTGCTGTCGACAAAAAGGGATATGCGCTGTTCTTCAGCCGGTCACCCATCCCTTTTGCCAGAAATTGCAGTACTTCTGACTGGATGACGGCCGCAACCTATTTTAAACATATCGGAATCTATGCTTATCAGTCTCAAGTTCTTCGGGAGATTGTCACGCTTCCTACTACCATGCTTGAACGAACTGAGATGCTGGAGCAACTGAGATGGCTTGAAAACGGATACCCGATCCTGACCTATCAGACAGAATATGAAAGCATTGCAATCGATGATCCTTCCGATTTATTAAAAATTACTAACAAGCTCTGATCGCCAAGTCATTAAAGGCTTATCTTTACAAACTGAAATCAAAGGAAGTATGGATATCAGAATTTGTATATCATCCCTGCTTGCATTACATGATTGCGTGATCATTCCGGGATTCGGTGGTATCATCGGAAACTATTCCCCGGCACGCATCGATCCCGTACATCATGCCTTTCAACCTCCATCAAAAAAGCTACTGTTCAATATCAATTTGAAGCAGAACGATGGTTTGCTTGCCAGTACGGTGGCTTCGACATTTGGAATTTCCTATGAGGAAGCAGCCCGATTGATTCAGGATTTCACGACTGAATCCATGAATCAGATTAAAGCCGGAAAAACTGTTTTCATTCAGGGAATTGGACGGCTTTTCTCCGGCCGCGAAGGAATTATCCAGTTTGAACAGGACAAAACAACCAATCTGTTGCCCGATGCCTTTGGTCTGACCTCCTTTATCTCGCCACCGATTGTCAGGAACGGGCTGTCAGGACATCGTCCGGCTGCAGGGAAACCAGGAAAAGAAAAGGGTACGGCTCCTGAAATTCATATATCAAGAACTCTTAAATGGGCTGCTGTTCTGGCAGTTCCGATCGGTGCGGCAGCGATTATCGGATTCAGTCACTACAGGGCAAAATCGCCTGATCCTGCCAACGATGCCGGGATTCTCAGCTCTGTATTCTCCAGGTTTTCTTCCACTGCTTTGGTTGATAAAAAGGAGGCTCCTGAAAAACTGCCTTCAGAACCCTTCCCGTTCGAAGCGACTCCTTCGGCATTCCAAAGCACATCCCTTTCTGACCTGCCTGCTGACACCGACCCCAATCTCCAAAGTGAACCGGTTTCGGGTTCGGGAAATGTTGGCGCCCCGGATCAGGATAATTACATTATCACTACCTCCGGTGACAAGCTGACAGAGGAAAAAACGGCCAATACCATTGACCAGAGTGGCCGTTACATTATCATTATTGGTGCGTTTAAAGAAAAACGCAATGCTGAAAAACTTATCAGGGAACTTCAGGATAATGGAACAACCGCATCGATATATGACCGGTCGAAATCGGGATTGTACCGGGTGACTATAGGAACATTTTCTCAATTGGAAGAGGCTTCACAGCTTCTTGCCACTGCCCGGGCAGGAGATTTCTCCGAAGCCTGGCTGCTTAAAAAATAGCAGCATTGTGGCAAAGAAAAAGCTGGTTCATTTCCGGGAGAATTTGCTTTTCCCGCATTTATTTCAACCGACTTATCAGGAATTACAGGCTGGTTTCCCCTTACACGGTTCCTGGAAGCGGGATTTTTTCAGAAACGGAAATCCGATCATTCTCGAACTGGGTTGCGGTAAAGGTGAATACACGGTAGGTCTTGCTGAGAAGCATCCGGAACAGAATTTCATCGGCATCGACTGGAAAGGTGCAAGACTTTGGCGGGGGTGTAAAACCGTTGAAGAAAAGCGACTTAGAAATACCGGTTTTATCCGGGCCCGTGTCGACCACATTGAAAGTTTATTTTCATCGTCTGAGATTTCAGAAATCTGGATCACTTTTCCCGATCCGCAGAAAGGAAAAGAAAGGAAACGTCTGACATCACCGGTCTTTCTTGAAAAATATGCAAAGGTTCTGGAACCCGGCGGATTGATCCGTTTGAAAACTGACGACCCGTTCTTTTTTACCTATACACTCGAGGTAATTAAAAAAGCCGGCCATCGATTGATTTCTGCCACTGAAGATATTTACAACTCCGGAATAACAGGCGAAGTAACGGAAATCAGAACCTACTATGAAACTAAATGGCTTGAATCGGGGAAAAGTATTGGTTATCTGGAATTTAAAATGCAATGATATTAATATGAAAAGAAGTTTATTTATTGCAGTTCTGCTATTCTCATTAACGTCATTTGGAGCCCCGGATGAGGGCATGTGGGTGCCGATGTTGATCGAAAGGATGAATATTCAACGAATGCAGGACCTGGGTTTAAAGCTTACGTCAGCTGATATATACAGTGTCAACCATTCTAGTCTGAAAGATGCCATTGTGCATTTTGGAAGTGGATGTACTGCCGAATTTGTCTCTCCCGAGGGTTTGATCCTTACGAACCACCATTGCGGATTGGGCTCCATCCAGAGATTAAGCTCAATAAACCATGATTATCTGAATGATGGATTTTGGGCATATTCACATGAAGAGGAGTTGCCCTGTCCGGGACTCACCGTCACCCTGCTGGTAAGAATGGAGGAGGTAACGCAACAGGTATTATCGGGAGTGACTGAGACCATGAATCAACTGGTACGGAATCAAATTATTGGGAAAAATATTGCAGGAATTGAGAAAGCGGCGAGACAGGGCACGCATTACGATGCAAAGGTACGATCATTCTATTATGGGAATCAATATTATCTGTTTGTCAATGAGGTGTTTAAAGATGTAAGGCTGGTAGGCGCCCCGCCCGTGAGTATTGGAAAATTCGGCGGTGACACCGATAATTGGATGTGGCCGAGGCATACAGGTGATTTTTCTATTTTCAGGGTATATGCAGGAAAAGATAACGAACCGGCTGAGTTCTCAAACGAAAACAAGCCGTATCAACCCCGCCTTTTTTTACCGGTTTCCATTAAAGGCTTTCAAAAGGATGATTTCACTTTTGTATATGGTTATCCCGGATCAACCCGGGAATACCTGATCTCCGACGGGGTCGATCAGATTGCAAACAAGGAGAACCCGCTCAGGATCAAATTACGCCAAATCAGGCTTGACATCATGGATCAGGCCATGGACGAAAGCCGCCTGCTCAGGATTAAATATACCGGAAAGGCTGCCGGAATTGCCAACTACTGGAAGAAGATGATTGGAGAAACACGGGGAATCAGGAAGCTAAATGCCGTGTCGCGAAAGAGACAAGAGGAACAAAGATTTCAGGCATGGGCCGATTCAACGGCCGGCACTAAAATCAAATATGGTGAATTACTCAATGCATTTCATGCTGTTTACCGGGATTACCATGATCCACAAAAAGCCTTTATCTATTTCTCTGAGGGAGGCCAGGGTATTGAAATTATAAAATTTGTTGCCGGTTTCAGGGAACTGGTAAAAATCAGCAAAGAAAAGGAAGCCAGCCGGGAAAAATTGGAAAAGTTGATTGCCGGTTTGAAAAAATCAGCCACGGATTTCTTTAAAAATTACGATGTGGAGATTGATATCAGGGTGATGCAGTTAATGTTGCCTGAAATCGCAGCCGGTATGGAATCGGAATATTTACCCGATATTTTCAACGCGGATAAATTCTTAAAAGATAGAAATTACAAGGAGTTTGCAGAACGGGAAATGCGAATCTCTGTTTTTTCCGATAGCAGTCGGTTAATGGGATTTCTCGACCACTATCAGGCTAAACAAGTCAGCAGGATCGAAAAGGATCAGATCTTCAGGTTGGTGTCAGGATTTTACGAATGCAATGACAGGAAAATACAGCCAAGGATCAATGCCCTTGTTTCGAAATTAGATAGTTTGCAACGGTGTTATATGAAGGGGCTGATGGATATGCATCAGGGAAAGACATTCTATCCGGATGCAAATTCCACACTGAGAGTCGCCTTTGGGAAGGTGGATGGTTTCACTCCTGCCGATGGGGTTCAGTATAGTGGATTCACAACCCTGACCGGGGTCCTTGAAAAGGAAGATTCAACGGTGTATGATTACCGGGTTGATGCAAGGCTTAAAAAATTATACAGGGAGCAGGATTTCGGTCGTTATGCCGATCGCGACGGGACCATGCACGTTGCCTTTACCGCTACCAATCACACATCGGGAGGAAATTCCGGAAGCCCGGTTCTGAACGCGTATGGAGAATTGATTGGCCTCAATTTCGACCGCAACTGGGAAGGTACAGCCAGTGATCTGATGTACGATCCGGCCATGTGCAGAAATATCACGCTGGACATTCGTTATTGCCTTTTCATCATCGACAAAATAGGCGGATGCAAGAGATTGATCAATGAGATGGTAATTCGTTAGCGGTAGATGTGCATAAGCGCGTTCTGCAGTGTTGGAAACCTGAACCGGAAACCTGCTTCCTGCAGCCTTTCGGGTAGTGCCCGCTGACCTTCCAGAAAAACCTGTGCTCTTTCGCCGAACCACAATTTCAATGCAAATGCAGGAACACTGATCCAGGCAGGTTGTTTCATGACCTTTCCCATTTTGTCGGTAAAATCGGCGTTGGTAGTCGGAAAAGGCGACACCGCATTCACAATTCCATGGATGGAGGAATTTTCAATCGTGAACAGGATTGCATCTACAAGATCGTTGATGTGTATGAATGAGAAGGACTGCCGTCCGTTTCCGAGTCTGCCTCCCAAACCGAACCTGAATAATCCTTCCACTCCGCCAAGCATGCCTCCTCCGGAGCCCAGAACAACGCCGAGCCGGAGGATAACGACCCTGGTCAAATCGTTGCACGCTAAAGCAGCTTCTTCCCATTGCCGGCACACTTCGGTCAGGAATGAACTTCCGAATGTGCCAGTCGATTCGGTGTGTTCACCGGTTGATGCATAAATTCCGGTAGCCGATGCCGAAATGAATATGGTGGGTTTCAGGATAGCCGTCCGGATTCCTGCTGCGATTTTTTTTGTAGTATTGATCCGGCTTTCCAGTATCTCTTTTTTATATCCCGGGGTCCATCTTTTGGAAATCGGTGCGCCGGCCAGATTAATAATCACATCAGAACCCTCGATCATCTCCTTCGAAAAGATATTTTCGGACAGGCTTAGACGCTCTCTGTCAATAATCCTGATGGCCCATCCCTTATCCCTCAATTTTCGTGTCAGTGTCTGACCGATGAAGCCTCCTGCTCCGCTTATTGTTGCGATCATGGGTTTTTTTTAGTAAAGTTATGGAATTCTTTATCTTTGCCATACTATTCGAGGGGATTTCGAAAAATATTATCCCGTTGAGATTCTGAAAAATCTGAAACACTATGGATCAATTGAATGAAAAGAGGTTATTTGATGAATTCCAGCCTGTTCCAACGGAAGTTTGGGAAGAAAAAATCACCGCTGACCTCAAAGGAGCTGACTACAAGAAGAAGCTGGTATGGAAAACCGATGAAGGATTCGAGGTCAGACCATATTATCGTGCCGAGGACCTTAAAGGGTTGGAATATTTAACTGCCCTTCCGGATCACGATCCTTATGTAAGAGGCCATCGGACCCGCGACAACAAGTGGATCATCAGGCAGGATTTTTCTTCTACAGAGCACTTGAAGGCCAATGAACAGGCTTTGAGCGCTCTTCAAAGGGGAGTGAACTCAGTAGGCCTCAATGTTTCCGGTATAACCACCCACAAGCAGATGAGTGAATTATTGCAGGGTCTTGATTTCTCTAAGACTGCTGTTAATTTTACCACAAGCCGTTCTTATCCGCTTTCACTGGAGCTCTTTATTTATGAGGTTAATCACAGGGGCGACGGGGGAGATCATATCAGGGGGTCGATCAATTTTGATCCGATCAGTTATCTGTTGCTTCATGGTGATTATTATATAAACTGGAGCCATAATGTTGAGGAGGCAGAGTATCTGATTCATACCGTTTTAAAGAGGCTTCCACACTTTAAGGCGATCACTGTTAACGGGCATTATTTTCAGGATGCGGGAGCAAATCTTGTACAGGAACTGGCTTTCAGTATGGCAGCAGCCAATGAATACCTTGTCGGACTCACCGCGAAAGGATTTCATGTTGATGCTGTGGCACCGCATCTCCAGATCTCCTTTGCAGTCGGTCCCAATTATTTTATGGAGATTGCCAAGCTCCGGGCTGCACGGTTGTTGTGGACACGGATCCTCGAACAGTATCCGGCATCCCTGCAGGAGTCTTATCAGCTTTTTCTCCATGCCCAAACGGCCCGTTGGAATAAAACGCTCTATGACCCCTATGTCAACATGCTAAGGACCACCACCGAAGGAATGTCGGCTGTTCTGGGGAATGCTGATTCTGTAACCTTGGATCCATTTGATAAAAATTACCGGGCACCTTCGGAATTTTCTTACAGGATTGCAAGGAATCAGCAGCTGGTATTGAAAGAGGAATCATATTTTGACAAAGTCGTAGATCCGGCTGCCGGATCCTATTACATTGAAAACCTGACCCATTCCATTGCACATCATGCCTGGAAGTTATTCAAGGAAACCGAAGCCAGGGGAGGAATACTTGAATGTATCAAATCAGGATATATTCAGGAGGAAGTTACCCGGAACAGGCAACAGAAAGAGGCTGACATTGCCCAAAAGAGAATCATTTTGCTGGGTACCAATCAGTATCCAAATGTACTCGAGAACATGGGCGGAAACCAGGAAACTGAAGAACAGCCGGGAAGAACGGAGCCTTCGACCTATCCCAAACTCACACGGTTCAGGGGAGGTTCAGGTTTTGAACAAATCCGATTGGCCACGGAAGCTTATGTTGCCGAAGGGCACAAAAGACCCGCAGTCTTTTTATTTACCATGGGGAACCTGGCAATGCTCCGGGCGCGTGCTGGTTTTGCTTCCAATTTTTTTGGATGTGCCGGGTATGAGATCATCGACAACCCCGGATTCACCGTTATTGCGGAGGGGGTAACAGCAGCGCTTGACACAAAAGCCGAAATTGTTGTTATTTGCAGTTCTGATGAGGAATACGCTGAAATCGTTCCGGAAATAGCACGGCTGATCAAACAAAAGAACAAGGAGATACTAATGGTTGTTGCAGGGTATCCCAAGGATTTGGTTGATGCTTTCAGGTCGGCAGGGATTGATGACTTTATTCATGTGAGATCCAATCTTCTTGAGACCTTGAGCAGGTTTCAGGGTTTATTGAAAATAAAAGAATGAATTTAGTGAACTTGAAAAATCCGACACTATGCAGTCAGATTCAGATATCTCAAATACAGAAAAAAAACCGTTATCCATACTGGTCGCCGAAGATAATGCCATCAACCTCAGGTTGATCACGGCGGCTCTTTTAAGGGCCGGCTATTCGGTTGATTCTGCTGCGAACGGGGCTATTGCAGTGGAAAAGTTTACCTTAAACACCTATGATGCTATCCTGATGGATATTATGATGCCGGTAATGGATGGCATCACGGCCACAAAGGAAATAAGAAAGATAGAATCAGAAAGGAACCTTCCCGGACAGGAAAGGGTTAAAATCATTGCAATCACTGCCAACGCTTTTGAGGATGACCGGTCAAAATTCTTTGAAGCGGGGATGGATTTTTACATGAACAAACCCGTTGAAATCGGAGAGTTACACCGTTTGCTGAATATCTGAAGCCCTTTCACGACCATGAAAACGAAATTATCCGTTCGGCCTTTTTTGATACCCATGATCTTTTACTTCGTGGGTGTTATCTTGTATGCCATTTTCGTAAGTTATTCTGAACGTCAAAAGATACTTGTCGATATCGATGCAAAGTTGCTTCATACTGCCAAAAATATCAAGTATATCATTGCTGATGATTTTCACGATCGGACGATAGACTCCACTTCGGTAAGCGATTCAGAAAATATGCGAAATATTCGATTGCTTTCCAATTATGTGAAGCTGAACAATCTTTCGTACCTCTATACCGGCATCTTACGAGACGGAAAAGTTTATTTTACTTCTTCCAGTGCGAAAGATGAGGATTTCAGGAAAAAGGATTTACCTTATTACTGGGAAGAGTATCCTGAAGCAACACCGGAATTAAAACAGACTTTCAATAAGGAAAGCCCGACATTTGAAACATCCAAAGACCGTTGGGGTGAATTCCGCAGCGGGTTGATCAGAGAGACGACTGCAAAAGGAAACCACTATCTTGCCGGAGCTGATATGGATATTTCATTCGTGAACCAGCAGATCTGGAAAAGTTTCAAGATGGTCGTCCTTCGGGCATTGTTCTTTTTCGTCCTTTTCGTTCCATTTTTAATCGTTCTGAACAGGTTCTACAAACGAAACACGACCATGCTCGAAAATGAAGTGGATGAGCGTAAACTTGTCGAATCCAAGCTTGAAGGTTACAAAAAGCATTTGGAGGACATCGTTAAAATGAGAACAGAACAGCTTGAGAAGGAGATTTCGGAACGAAGATCCATCGAAGTCGAACTTCAGAAAGCCAAAGAGATAGCCATTCATGAAAGTCGTGCCAAATCAATCTTTCTCGCCAGTATGAGCCATGAGATCCGGACTCCCATGAATGGGGTCATCGGAATGGTGAATATTCTCAAGGATACCTCGCTGAATGACGAACAAAGGGAGTATCTTGACATCATCGAGATTTCGGGGAACAACCTGCTGTCGATTATCAATGATGTCCTTGACTTTTCGAAGATTGAAGCTGGTCAGGTGGAACTTGAAAACATCCCGTTTAATCTGCCTCAACAGATTGAAGAGGTCACCAAACTCTTACACATGCGGGCAGAAATCAAAGGACTGAAACTGTTTTTTACTATTTCTCCCGATGTTCCTGAAATAGTTAAGGGAGACCCTGTCCGTTTCAAACAAATCGTTATCAACCTTACTAACAACGCGATCAAATTCACCAGTGAAGGTTCTATTACGATAGGGCTGGAACTGGTTTCATCGAATGATAAAATACAAAAGATCCGTTGTCAGGTAAAGGATACTGGTATCGGGATTTCGGAAAAGGGAAAAGAGAAGCTGTTCAGGGAGTTTTCTCAGGCCGACACATCCACAACACGAAATTACGGAGGGACGGGATTGGGACTAAAGATTTCGAAAGACCTGTCAGCACTGATGGGGGGTGAGATCGGAGTGATCAGTGAAGAGGGACAGGGTTCCACGTTCTGGTTCACCGCCAATTTCGATACGATAGATAAGACAGAAATTGATCGGATCCATGCTGAAAAAAGACAAACTCTTGCAAAATCGTTGTCAATTCTTCTGGTCGAAGATAACTATATCAGTCAGAAAGTAGCACAAACTGCACTTGAACGCGACGGGTACAAACACATTGATATAGCGGCCAATGGCGAGATCGCTGTAAAAATGTTCTCGGAAAAGGAGTACCAGATCGTACTTATGGATATACGGATGCCGGTAATGGATGGCCTGCAGGCCACCGAGCAATTCCGTTTAATTGAAAAATCAAATCCTGAACGCCCCCCTACAGCAATTGTGGCTTTTACGGCCTATGCGATTGAAGGCGACCGTGAGCGGTTTCTTCGGGCAGGAATGGATGATTATGTTGCAAAGCCTTTTCAGCCAGAGGAATTGATCCGGGTTATAGATAAGTATGCCAACAGGTTAAAATTCAGGACAAAGAAACACTTGAGGATCCTGCTTGCTGAAGATAATAAGATCAATCAGAAAGTGGCTTCAAAAACACTTGAAACTTTTGGTCACCAGGTAGACGTGGTCGAAAACGGCCTGCAGGCCGTCGAAAAGGCCAGGACGAAGCAGTATGATCTGGTGTTGATGGATTTGGAAATGCCGGAAATGGATGGTATTGAGGCGACCAAAACCATCCGGAAAATGGAAGCTGATCAGGATTCAGGGGCGTCGGTGCACCCTCATCTGAAAATTGTTGCCCTGACGGCACATTCTACCACAGAAGATAAAAACAGATGCATGGAGGCAGGTATGGATGATTATATCAGCAAGCCTTTCAGACAAACGGAACTTGCGCGGGCTTTATCAATATAACACAGTAACATGCGGATAATTCGACTTTTTTTGATCCTGGCTCTTTTTGCCCCTGTTACAGTCATCGCACAGGATGAGAGGGTATTCAGTGACATTGAAGCAGAAAAAGAAAATCCGGGTGTGGATCTGAATTTGGGAGCGGATCTGTTCAGCAGATATATCTGGAGGGGATACGATTATGGCAATTCACCGGCGGTACAGCCCAACATCAATTTTTCCTGGAAAGGTTTGAGTATCGGGGCCTGGGGATCTTATGCTTTTTCAAAACATTCGATTCAGATTGATGATACGACTGTTGTGGATGCCGGCAATTATTCAGAGGTAGATCTTTATATTTCTTACACCTATAAATGGTTTACGTTGTTGCTCTATGATTATTTTACACCGAACGGACTCAATCCGAATGATGGGAATAAATATTTCGATTATAAAAATTCCACAACCGGTCATGCGTTTGAAGCCTGTTTGTCGTTTGACGGCACCGAGACATTTCCATTACGGGTAATGGCTGGAACCCTCTTCTATGGGGACGATAAAGGAAAAGATTCCACGGGGACTTACGGGCAGGGTACCAAGAATAATTTTTCGACCTATTTCGAGATTGGGTATACCTTCAACATTAAAAAGATTGATACAGATTTAATCCCTTTTGTCGGTGGTATTCCCTTTGGCAGCAGTTGGTACGGGCCTTATGCCGGAGTAACCAATGTCGGGTTAACGGTGAAGAAATCAATCCCAATAACCCCTGCTTACTCCTTCCCGGTACAGGCTTCGCTTATTGCCAATCCGCAATCGGAAGCGCTTTTCCTGGTATTCGGAATATCTTTTTAACTACCATATACTGAACAAAAAATGAGACCAGATTTTAAAAACGTTGAAATAGAAAAAAACATTCAGGGGAAATCGTTTGCCGACTGGGAGGCAGAAGAAGGAATTCAGAAGGAATGGAGAACCCCGGAACAGATCCTGGTTAAACCGGTTTACGGCAGCGATGATCTGAAGGAGATGGAACATTTAAATTTCGCCGCGGGTATTCCGCCTTTTCTGCGTGGACCTTATTCCACAATGTATGTTATGAGTCCGTGGACCATCAGGCAATATGCCGGTTTCTCGACTGCCGAAGAATCGAATGCTTTTTACCGCCGCAACCTGAAGGCAGGGCAGAAGGGATTATCAGTAGCTTTTGACCTTGCAACACACCGCGGATATGATTCGGATCATGAGCGCGTGGTTGGTGATGTCGGGAAAGCAGGGGTTGCCATTGATTCGATTCTTGACATGAAGATCCTTTTTGATCAGATTCCGCTGGATATCATGTCGGTATCGATGACCATGAACGGAGCGGTACTCCCCATCCTTGCCTTTTATATTGTTGCAGCCGAGGAACAAGGGGTTCCGATGGCAAAGCTGACAGGGACCATTCAAAATGATATCCTGAAAGAGTTCATGGTCCGGAATACTTATATTTATCCGCCTATTCCTTCGATGAAGATCATTGCGGACATATTCGAATTCACATCGAAAAATATGCCGAAATTCAACTCCATCTCGATCAGTGGTTATCATATGCAGGAGGCAGGTGCAACCGCCGACATTGAGCTGGCTTATACGCTTGCAGATGGATTGGAATATCTCAGGGCAGGGATCAATGCCGGGATGGACATTGATACTTTTGCACCCAGGCTTTCATTTTTCTGGGCTTCCGGGATGAATCATTTCATGGAAATTGCAAAGATGCGGGCTGCAAGATTGTTGTGGGCAAAGATTGTCAGGCAGTTCAATCCCAAAAATCCCAAATCGATGGCATTGCGAACCCATACACAGACCTCAGGATGGAGTCTGACCGAACAGGATCCCTTCAACAATGTAGCCCGGACCTGTGTCGAAGCGCTTGCTGCCGCGTTGGGACATACGCAATCATTGCATACCAATTCACTCGACGAAGCAATAGCCCTGCCTACCGATTTTTCAGCTCGGATCGCCCGGAATACCCAATTGTATTTACAAGAAGAGACGCAAATTTGCCGTTCCCTTGATCCCTGGGCCGGTTCCTTTTATGTTGAATCGCTTACACACGAAATTGCTCATAAAGCGTGGGCCCTTATCGAAGAGGTCGAAGAACTGGGCGGTATGGCAAAGGCAATCGAAACCGGCATCCCGAAAATGAGAATCGAGGAAGCTTCGGCACGTAAGCAGGCCCGTATTGATTCGGGTAAAGATAAAATCATCGGCGTAAATATGAACCGCCTTAATAGGGAAGATCCCATTGAAATCCTCGATGTCGACAACGCCGCTGTTCGTGAAGCCCAGGTCAACCGCCTGAAACAGCTCCGTGAGACCAGAAATATTGAAGAAGTCCGGGCTGCACTCGATGCACTGACCCATGCTGCCGAATCGGGTACGGGGAATTTGCTGGAACTTTCCATTGATGCCGCGCGCAAAAGAGCTTCTCTGGGTGAAATATCATTTGCACTTGAAAAAGTTTACGGGAGGTATAAAGCTGTGATCAGAAGTATTTCAGGAGTTTACTCCTCTGAATCAAAAGATAACGGGGCTTTTCAAAAAGCACGGGAACTGGCCGACCGCTTTGCAGAGATGGAAGGTCGCAGGCCTCGTATCATGATAGCAAAGATGGGACAGGACGGGCACGACCGCGGAGCAAAAGTTGTTGCTACCGGTTATGCGGATATTGGCTTTGACGTCGACATTGGTCCTCTGTTTCAAACCCCGGCCGAAGCCGCCCGCCAGGCTGTAGAGAATGATGTTCACATTTTGGGGGTTTCCAGCCTTGCGGCAGGGCATAAAACACTGGTTCCACAAGTAATAGCAGAGTTAAAAAAACTTGGCCGCGAAGATATTCTGGTAATTGTGGGAGGAGTTATCCCACCACAGGATTATGAATTCCTTTACCAATCCGGAGCAATTGCTATTTTCGGCCCGGGAACCGTTATTTCAGAAGCCGGGATAAAACTTCTTGAGATTCTGATTGAAAGCCGCAAATAAAAGATGGCTTTAACGTCGTTGACCCTACCAAACGGTATCCGGCTGGTTCATTATCCTGTTCAGGCAAAAGTAGCGCATTGCGGACTTTTTATCAATGCCGGTACCCGCGATGAATTGGAACATGAGCACGGGATTGCCCATTTTATTGAACACACGATTTTTAAAGGCACCAAAAAACGGAATGTTTTCCAGGTCCTCAATCGACTTGAAAATATCGGAGCCGACCTGAACGCGTTTACCGCCAAAGAAGAGACATGTATATATGCCACCTTTCTTTCAGAGTATTACGACCGCACCCTTGAGCTGTTTCATGATCTCTTCTTCAACGCTATATTTCCTGAAAAAGAACTTGAAAAGGAAAAACAGGTAGTACTGGATGAAATAAAAGCCTGTAAGGATAATCCGGCAGAACAAATATTTGACGATTTCGAGGATCTGGTGTTTGCCGGTCATCCATTGGGTAAAAATATTCTTGGGACCAAAAGCAGTCTTAAACAGATCGACCGGAAAGCGGTGTTTGATTTTATTCACCGCAATTACCGTATGGAACAGGTAGTTATTGCTTCTGTCGGTAATATTGATTTCGCCTCACTTACGAAAAGGGTTATGAAGTACTTTATGCGGAATCCCGATCGCGGGAACATGGTACCCCGACATCCATTTAGCTCCTACTCGAAATTCCGCAGCGTTAACAGAAAGAAAACGTCGCAGGTTCACTGCGTCATCGGTGGCCCGGCCTACTGCTTTTCCGACACCCGCCGGATCCCCATGGCGCTGCTGAATAATATGCTGGGTGGGCCTATTTTGAATTCAAGACTTTCACTGGCCTTACGCGAAAGAAATGGATTGACCTATCATAACGAATCGAATTATACTGCTTATTCCGATTCCGGAATTGTTAGCATCTATTTCGGAACAGATCCGGTCCATTTCGACAAGGCGCTTGCCATTGTCTTCAAAGAATTGAAAAAGCTCAGGGAAACGCGGTTGACACCCATACAGTTTCATACCATTCAGAAGCAGTTGATAGGGCAACTGTCCATTGCGCAGGAATCAAATTTGTCGGCCATGCTTGCAATGGGTAAGAACTTTCTGCTGAAAAATGAATATGACCCGCCCGAATTGCTCATGGAGTTGATCCGGCGAACCACGGCTGCAGAGGTGATGGAGATTGCAAATCAGGTGTTCGATGCGTCGGGCCTGAGTATGCTTACTTTCAGATCATAGGAAGTTCTCATCAATGAACCGGGAGAATTTTTCCTTGTATTGCTCACTTACCGGAATATAAACCCTGCCGAAAACGATCCTGTTCCGTTCGATCGTTTCCACCCGGTCGAGATTTACGATGAATGACCGGTGTACCCGCATGAACCTTGAAGCCGGTAATTTTGATTCAAGCGTTTTTAATGAATTAATCGTGAGGATGGGTTTGGGTTGATTTTTCAGGAACACCTTGACGTAATCCTTCAGACCTTCGATGTAAATGATATCGTCAAAATTGATTCGGATGACCTTGTATTCGGAGTTCAGGAAGAGAAATCGGTCGTTACTTTCGATTTTGCCGGCCTTCAGAATTTCCATATCGATGAGTCTTTTAGCCTTTTGCGCGGAAACGAGAAATTCATCGTAACCAAAGGGTTTTAAAAGATAATCAACCGCCTCGAGTTTGTATCCCTCCAGGGCAAATTTCTCATACGCTGTTGCAAAGACGATCTTTGGACCAGAAGGCATATTTCTCACGAAATCGGTCCCAATGAGATCGGGCATCTGAATATCGAGGTAGATCAGATCGACCGGTTGTTGTTCCAGAAACTCCAGGGCGGATATAGCGTTTTCAAAACCACCGCAGAAGGTTAAAAACGAGGTGTTTTTTATGTACCCCGAAACCAATTGAAGCGCCAGAGGCTCATCATCGATTGCTATGGTGCGGATCATCCTGTTATGTTTTCGTCAAGAGTAATGGACAAAAGTACTTCAAAGCTTTCAGCCGATGAATTAAGCTTCAGGTCGTGTTTCATCGGGTACAGTAAAGCAAGCCTTTTCTTTACATTTTCCAGGCCGATACCGGGTCCGGAACGGAAGATTTCCTCTGTTCCTTTTCCCTGACTGTTAAGACATCTGAACTTTATTTCATGCTTTGAGATTTCCAAATCAATGTCGATAAAAGAGGGATTCTTGTAACTGATCCCATGTTTAAAGGCATTTTCTATGAAAGGAAGAAAGATAAGAGGAGGAATTAAGACATCCGGATAACCTTCGGGAAAATTAATTTTCAGAGAAACGCTTTTTGAGATTCGGAGCTTCATGAGTTCAATATAATTGTTCATAAACTCAATTTCCTGGCTGATCCGGATATTCCCTTTTTCCGTTTCATAAAGAAGGTAGCGCATCAATTTGGATAATTGCAGAATGGCTTTTTGTCCGTCTTTGAGATTGATCTGAACCAATGAATAAATGTTATTCAACGTGTTGAAGAAAAAATGCGGATTGATCTGGTTTTTTAGAAAAGCAAGTTCGGAATTCAAGCGTGATTTTTCCATTTCCTTATTCAGCCGTTCCTGTTGCGCGAATTTTTCACTGTATCGTAACCCGATACTGAATCCGGTCAGGATGACAGAAGTGACAAGAAAATTATAGACCGGCCATCCTTTTACTGGTCTTTTTCCGCGATCGGAACCTCTTTCGATCATCCGGGGGCCTCTGTACCTGTCTGGTTCAATACGAGGACCCTGGCCTGGTTGACCCGGAGGCGGTACGCCGGTTTCGGTTTTTCTGATTTCACCCATCGGTCTGCGATGGTACGAACTCATCATCAATTCCATTCCCAGGATTGAGATTAAAACTATAATCGCAGATGAAAGAAAATAGACAATTCTTTTTTTTCTGAAAAAAAGGTACGGGATTAACAAAAAATAGTTCATGTAGAAAACAAAACCGAAAAGAATGGTCTGAATCATCCCGATCAGAAGAAAATTACTGTCATCACTCGATTCGAGATACAGAAAATAAGATGGCAGAACGAAAAGGAATATCCACACAAAAATGTGCATAAGGACATTCAATATTTTTTCTTTATGTGTAAAACTGCTCATGGTTTAAAAAATAAAATAATAACTCACCCCACAGATAAAATCCGTTTCCGGACTTTTTACATTGTACTCTTTATTGATCCGGTAAAAAAGATCCAACTGGTTCCTGCGGTTAACCGAATATTCGATACCGGCCGTAACCCGCAATTGATCGAACGAACCATACACCATTTTGTTCAATCTGAAAAAGAATTCCGAAGCAAGATAGGGTTTAATTTTCTTATTCAAATTATATTTCAGAGTGATTTTTCCATTCAGGTGATTGGATGGAACATGACCCTCCTCAGAGGAATTTATTTCTGTATATTGCGACTGAAATCTTCCCCGGAGAATGATGGAAAAACGAGCTATTTTTTCTTTATAGGTCAGGTCTGCATAGTACCTGTGTTTTGTTTTGTATGAATCATCAATTCTACGTTGATTCGAGAACCTGTAAAATAAACCCGCCTTCCATTTTTTACTGATCCGATATTCAAAACCGATATCGCTGAAAACTTCACCGATTTCTGTGATATTTTCATTCATTCTCAATTCCTCCGTGAAGAGCAATGACCAGGCTGGGGCTAATTTTTTTTCCAGATTTACGCTGATCCAAAAGCACGCATCCTTCTGCTGGGACATGCCGGGGAAAAACATGAGGCAGAAAAGTGTAGCCAAACAGACCGGCAAAAATCGGCAATTACTCATAATAGTAAATCCTGATGGTGGCGGTGTCTTTCAGAAAATTGATTTTATTGATCGTGATCCTGTGAATCTTAAGCCCGGTCCGTGTACGAAGGTCCTCTATCAATTCCTGCTGATTTTCCGGTTTTATTTTTTCAATGACCTCGTACTGTACATTTTTTGATAGTTCGCGTTTAAAAATCAGGTTCCCGTCAAGAAGATATATCCCAATGAAAATCACACCGTGAAGGATCCCGAGTTCATAATATTCCAGTTGAATGGCGCTTATCAGACCGATCCCGATAAACACGAACAGGTAGCTCATGTCTTTCAGTGATATTCCGGCACTCCGGTAACGAAGCATGGAAAACACTGCAAACAATCCGAATGCAGCACCCATGGATATTTTTACTTTATTCAGAACAAACGTAAGTACAAAGATCACCAGGTTAAAAATGATGTAGGTGAAGATGTAATCCATTTTTTTATAATTCGGATAATAGATTAAGCATATGATCAATAAAACGGTGATTAAGTTGATGGCAAGGCTGATAAAAAAAACCGCATCGATATCGATTACATCTTTATCTTTCTTTTTATCCGTTTTCTTGCCTTTTTCTGACGAAGCATCGGTAAGGATGGGATCGCTCTCAGTCGAAACCTCAGTCTGATCGGAGCTCTTTTCAGACGTGATAGCAAAACCGGCCGGAGAAAGGGCCATCAGGAACCATGACATCAATAAACAGAGGAATATTTTATTTTTCATTTTTTGATTATTTTCTGAATTCCGAGAACTTTCATTTTGTAATTATTTTTTTTTACGTCACGCTCGAGCAACGAAATCCCCAGGCAATATTTACTGACGGGAAAGGGATTGATGTGATGGGCATGCATCACCAGTGTAAAAGAGGATTTTTTTGACCGTCCCTGTTTTATTTCGGCAATGACCAATCCAGGTGTTTTGTATTCCTGTTCCCGGATTCGGAATTTCAGGTCTGTGTCGAGGGTCAGCCGATCGGTCAGATTTTTATTAACCAACGTTATCCTTTTAAAACTGACATCCAGCGCCGGGCAAAGCATGGAAAGGGTGTAGGGAGAAAATTGGGAGAGCAATTGTTCCTTCATGCGTTCCATTGCCGGGGCATTTTCTTTCAGTTTAATTCTGTTTTTTACAGTACGTCCCTTGTTGGATTTGAATTTAATTTCGAAAAATTCAATGTTCGATTCGCAATATTTTCGGTACCGGATCTTGTGACGGTTTAATCTTCCGTTTTGATGCAATGTATACATCCTGCGATCAGGAGTGTCGAGGTATTGGGTTTCGTAACCACAGTTTCTGGTATCATTTATTTCAAAAACAAAATAATCCTGTTTCATGGATCCGATAATTTCAGGAAGTCCAGAGGAATGAAACACATATTTTTGATCCATCCGGTCCATCAGTTTAACCTCGTCCATCTGATCCAGCGATATGGGATGAAAACCGGAGATGATTTCATCAATAGTATACATAATCCCACTTTTTTTCAGATTCCATGGCGTTATCGGCGGAGAGTGTTTTTTTTCCTGTTTTTAACTTTTTGCTGTTATAGGTGAAATGATTTGTCCTGATTAAGGTGCCTGTTCCGTTATATATCATCTCTTTAACCTTTGCTCCTGAGGCATCGTAGATCATGACTGTTTTTTTCAGGACAACGCCGGAAGGGTTTAATTCCGTTTCTTCCGTTTTATCTTTGAAGGCATTGTATTTCGATATCTGATGTTTATATTTTTTCTTTTCACCGTCGAATTCAATCTCCTCCAGCTTATTGTTGAATTTGTCATACCGGGTAGTCTGCCTCAGTACTTCAATGCCTTGTGAGTTGTACTCAATATTAAGGGTACACAAGCCCAGGCGGTTAAATTCCCTGTAAGATGTCTTACGGGTGGATGGTTTCCCATTTTCAAGAGTCGTCTCCCATTCGGTAATGGACTGTATGTTGTTTTTTTTACGTTCCTTTTTGTTTTGGGCCTGGGCGCCTAAAAGGGTAAGCATGCACAGCAGTACTAACACGTTCGTTCTCATGAAAAATTATTTGAATATGACGATTTCCGGGATTTCAATATCCTGTTTTTTATTTGGAACTACAACATCCCGGATCACCGGGATCTCGGCGACTGATTGCAGCGTTGAATCCTTTGAATAAGCATAAACATGGTAAGTGCCTTCACGGAGGTATTTGAATTCGTAGGTTCCATCATAAGCTGTCCGTATCCTGTCACCATAGTCACGATCATCGCCATAGATAATGTAGACCCAGATATCAGGGCCGTAATATTCCTGTTCCAGAACGGTCATGGTAGCATTGTAGTCCTTTACATAAACTTTTCCGTAAATAGTAGCTTTTCCCCCCTGGCCCGGCTCCTTTTCACAGCCAGAAAGGATTACTCCGGCCAAAAGCATCAGAAGCCAACCATACCGGAATCCGGACACGGGAATTTTCATTTTTTTCAGTTTTGTTTTCATTTCAGATAAGGATTATTTTTTTCAACGAACTTTGACAGACATTCGTGACCTTGATAAGGTAAATCCCCCGACGGTAATTCGAAACATCAACGGACTCCATGCTCACCGGGATCGTTTCCCCTGTAATATGTCGTTGTATGGAGAAGACTTTTTGTCCGAATTCGTTGAAAATTTCGATGGAATAAAGAGCCTTCATATTGTACAACTCTATATTTATGAGATTGTATGCCGGGTTGGGAAATACCAGAAAATTAATAGAGGGAGTGGTCCCCACCTGGTTCAACCTCGAGAAGGTGGGTGCCATAAAAGTGAAGGATCCATACCCATTTGGAAACCGGCCGATGCTCTTCTCTTTGATCTGCTGTCCATAAGTCACCGAGTCAATAACTTGTTGCAGACTATTCGACATAAATAATGTACCGCCGGATGCCGAAAGGGTAAAATTAAAATGCAATCCCAAGGCAGATTCATCCGATGGTCGCAGGATGAAGTAAGTTTTAGGTTGTATCAGAGTATCCGGAAAGGCCCATTTTAAAGGGTCCGACAGATCGTCTGTCAGATGAAGCCCGGCGAGACTGACGGGTTCATCAATGGTGTTCACCAGTTCGACCCATCCTCCGGAGTCCCCCTGATCAGAAGGAACACACTTTATTTCATTGATCGCGAAGGTACCCGCTTCCGGAACCGGGTAGATGGTATAATACTCATACGCGGCTCTTTCTGGTGAGAATGCCCCTGCACTGTCATTCTCAGCGTAAATATAAAATTCGATAATATTACCCCTGACCGGAATTTCCGTCCCGTAAAGTCCATCATCCGGATCGCCGTCCTGATGCTGACCATCGTCAAAAAAAGGGATTTTTTCGAAAACGGCACCGGTTTTCCCCCGGTAACCGACGAATGACATCGCAGCCATGGTAAGGTTTGCATTGATCCAAACTGATTTCCCCTTAACGGGATTTTCAGGGGTATGGGTGACTTCAGTAATGACCGGCTCCCCGCTGAATCCTTCTACCGTATCAAGATAGTTCAACCGTGCCTGCATCAGATCCTTTATTCCCGGATATTCGATCATACTGCCGGTCCCGCCAACGGTAACAGTCAGGTTCGAAACAAAATCGGAATCCGAATAAAACTTGTTTGGGTCGTTGTAAACATGTTCTGCAATGAGGTCTTGAAGCTCCCGGCCCCGTTCAAAATATCGATTGTTCCTGACTTGTTCATTTAACATGGTACGCATATGAGCCAGATACATCTTGCGGAGTGTATCATTGCAGAAAAGACTGGTCATTAACGGCCTGGGTGAGACCGCGAATGACAGGTGTTCCAAAGGATCCAGGATTTTTAACTGAGGTATCGACAATCCCTGAAAATGATAGGATCCATCAGATTCCCTGAAGCTTCCGAACGACATGTTCAGATCCCACAAAACGGGATTAAAAACGCCATTCATATCCTGGCACAGGTAGTAGTTCTGGGCATACCCGATATAGCTATCCAGGTTGAGAAAAACAAAATTGAAAGCATGCATCCACAAGGCCCGGTCGATGTCAAGCGCCCGTACTACGCTGCCACCGGAACTGTCCAATGATCTTATCAGAATGAAAAGATCGGACCATCCGTACGTTGATTCCAGTTTGTAAAACGGGAAATAATCCGACGAATCATTACCGTGAGTGAAGGCCAGGTTGGCATTTTGTCCGAAAGGATATTGCAATTTGTCGGGTTCACCTTTAATAAATGGGGCCTCACCAGTACCAAAATGCTGTTCCTGGAACGAACTGGTAATCGCTTCAACGTTGGTGTACAGTCCGATAAGTGTATCATTAATATATAGATTGGCGTAATTTGCACAGGGTGATGGTAAATAGGTACCTGCTATTTCATAGGCAAGCACTTCCCTTACAAAGGAAGGGTCATGGATGACATTGCTGAGCTTGATCTTTGTAAATCCCTGGTGATTTTGATTTTTCAGGTGGCAATCCAGATCCAGGTTGAATGGATTCTTCACCACATCCGGATTATAGGAGCTGTAACCTTTGTACCTGATCCCAACCTGGTGTAAAACAGAACCATCGATCGTGACAGTGCCGGTCAACCGTCCTTCATCACCTGCATATTGAAACAGGCTGTCGAGAATATGACGCCAACCTTTTTCCGTGAATGTTATCCGGATTTCCCTGACTGTACCGGTGTCATAGAAATCACGCTGAGCTTGCACCAAAGTAACGGTGATGAGTACGAATGTAAAAACCAGGGCGAATGCTTTATTCACTGTACCATGACTTTTTTCGTGATTTTCACCGAGTTGACCACCATGCTCAGGAAATATAGACCCGGCTTCAGAGAACTGAGGTCCAGTTTGCCGTTACAAGTTTCTCCTGTCTGTCGGAGCATGTATTTCCCGGTAACATCAAAGAGGATGATTTCATCAGGAAGACGGGATCCTTTCAGGTATAAAGTATTGGTGACGGGGTTCGGGAACAGGGTTATTGCATCGACGGCCTCAGACCCGATCCCGGAGTTTTGGTCCTTTAGCCGGGATACACCGCTACCTGTGGCAATCCAAATAATATCCTCCGCATCAATGGCAAGTTTCTGTACCATATTATTAACAAGGCCATCAGCAGCAGTAAAAGCAGTCCAGGTAAGGTCACTCTTTTTAATAATCCCTCCGGCATGCGTATAATCGTCATACACTCCTATCCACAAAACATCCTTTGAGTCGAATGAAAGATCTTTAACGTACAGAGGCAGGGTAACCGATGACGTCCTGAAGTTCGCCACCCACTGCCCTGTTTTTGTTAATTCGGAAATTCCGAGATAAGTCCCGATCCAGGCATTGCCGTTTCCGTCAAAAGCAATAGCGCTGATATTGTTATCGACAAGGCTGTCGGCCGTCGTGAAGGTTATAAAAGTGGTTCCGTCAAATTTAGCCAATCCGCCAAGCCATGTCCCGAACCAGATATTGCCGTCAGAATCACTTTTGATAACACTAATCATATTGACCGGTAATCCATTTCCTGTGGTATAGTTTTGCCAGGTCGACCCATTGAAATGTGAAGCACCGCTGTTGGTGCCGATCCAGATACTGCCATCGGAAGCTGCTCCGAGGCAGGTGACCATGTCATCAATCAATCCGTCGGCAACCGTGTAGGAACTCCATTGTGTTCCGTCGAATACGTTGACACCGTAATCAGTGCCTGCCCAGATGTGATTGTTCTTATCGGCGGCAATACAATTGATATAATTGTCAAGTAAACCGTTTTCTTTTGTATAGGTAACCCATGATTCTCCATCAAAGCGTGCAATGCCATTTTGTGTCCCGATCCATGTCATGGAATTGTTATCAGTCGTGACACAGAGCACATTGTCGGAAGGTAATCCATTGGAAGTCGTATAGTTGGTGAATGTCTGAGCCGATAGTAAAGATCCTGACAGCAGGAATAATGAGAAAAGCAAAGAAAAGACCGTTGTTTTCATTTTTTCGATTTTTATCGTGAAAGAATTATTTTTTTAATAAGAACATTTCCTGTCGTCAATTTGATTTTCAGGAAATAGATGCCATTTTTCAATGATGATAAATCGATGGAACTGTTGTTATCAATCTGCAGTAACGGTTTCCCGGTCATATCTGAAACAATTACTGTGAAAAGCCGGTTATCAAGAAAAGTTCCCGATAGGTTGATCATCCCTGTCGAAGGATTCGGGTAGATTATAAGCGATTCCTCTGATTGCTCCGGCGAGGAGGAAGCAATGTAGTTATATGCTTCCGAAAGTGCCGAATAGCATCCGTTGCCGTCGTTGGTCCTGACCTGAAAAGATGCACTCAGGGTCGGGTTAAACGTCTGGTTGGTTGCGCCAGGCACTGAGTCGCCATTCATGTACCATTGGTATCCCGGCGCCTCGCTCGAGATCAGGCTGGTTCCCGATAAAGAAATGGAAGGCACCGTCATCCCATCGACAAAGCAGGCTGTATAACGGTAGGCATGAGCGCTTGCGCCGGATACCGTCTTTGACCAGACTGTGGTTTGATTTGAATCGATTTCATATATGTAGCGGGCTCCTGAGATGCATATAAGGGTATTTCCGTTGGGCAATTGTTGCGAATTTCCCAGGTCCTGAATGGCATTCCCGCTATACGTATGCCTCCAGGTGTAAGTTGAGGGAGCAAATGCCGACCCGATATTTATTGTGTAATTGTAACCATCGTAAGGTGGGTCGACCAAGTCGATGCACGTTTTGCCTCCGGATCCGCCACGATTGTTAAAACCCACAAGATATCCTGCTCTGGGGCAATTGGCGGGAACCCAGTGTGCATCGTGGACCACATTGAATATGGTGGTTCCGGATGCCTGGTAGGCTGCCGGATTTCCCCATCGGTAAAGTAAATCACCACCCTTACCCGAGTTACCACCGGTATGACCCGCAGCCTCAGCAGTGGTTGTACTGTGATCGATCACATAGATCTCGTTTAAATTGTGGGATGAAAAGGTAATCTGATCGAGCTCCGCGTTGTAATCGATGCCATTGGCATGCATCCAGTCCTGGTTCGCCTGGTAATTGATATTCAGCAATTCAGGGTGGTCGACAATGGAGGTTACATAGTTGTCCTTGGAGGCGTTTGCGTTCTGGCACAGGTGGTCCCAAACATGCCATTCCCAGACCACAGTCCCGCCAGTTGTTCCCGAGGGCTGGATTTCTACGATCTTTTCGGGCCACATGGTAATGTTTTTGGTGCATCCTGCCTGGGTCACCTCTGTGGAGCTTTTAACTTCATAAGCGATCAGCAGAACATTTCCATTCGGCATCGGGCAGATGTCGTGATGAGAACAATACTGTGAGGTGGAATAGGTAAAATCCCAGACCACGTTATTATTCCAATCGATCTTTTGAACGCCTCCGCAAACTCCACCACCACCAAAATAAGGATTTTGCTTCAGTATCGTACTCAAAAGCACCCGGTTCGGGAGCAGGTACGAAGAATATCCAATTTTCGAGTTGGATGCAAAGTTGAAGGTATGATAGGTGGTGCCATCCATTTTGATCAGATAAGCCTTCGTGCCGTTTTGCACACTATAAAGGGTATAATCACCATAGGTCTGGGAACTGACCGGGTTGCCTGAAAATATCATCAGGGCTAAAATCAGAAAACAGGTCTTGTGCATAAATCAAAGTTTAGGTTTTTCAATATGCAAACATATTTTCTGACAGATGAATACGGAAACATTATCGACCAACCTCCTTTTTATTCCCCCCGAAACGATATTTTTAAATAAAAACAATGATCTTGATTCAGTTAAGCGGCCGCGATTTCTTTAACGACATCAGGAGTATTATTTCGATGGTCGATGGTGTGTTTGAAATCTTTTAAGAGTATTGACAATTTTTATATCTTTATCGCTGTCAATTCATAAATTCACGGTTCCCATGAAAAAAAAATTAGCATTTATGATGGCCCTTACGATAATTGTGCTGGGCAGTTGTAAAAAAAGCGAAACTCCAATTGCGAATGTTTTCCAGATATTGCCGTTGAAAACCGGCTATAATTGGCATTATCGCACAACGATCAACGATACCATCCTGCTCAATCATGACAATCTTGTGGAAAAGGATACGACCATCGGCAGTAACGAAAACTGGTTCATACTTACCTATGATCAGAATACCCGGATGATCTGCAAGAATCGCGGGGATGGTCTTTGGTTTTTTATCACCAATCCCACGTTTCCTCAGGGGGTCGAGTCCCTGTATTACCGGTATCCCTCTACCGAGAATTACCGTTATCAAACGGTGGATGGAGTGGTTGTTACGGTTGCGTCAATCAGTACAAAGGTGACGGTTTCTGCAGGGACATTTCATTGTTACCGTTACAATACCACCTATCCGTCAGGGGAAGTATACAGCGAATATTTTTCTCCCGGGGTTGGCATGATCCTTCTTGAGAAATACGATGCATCGACAGGATCTAACAACATAACCGAAAGGACTGAACTCGTTTCCTACAGTTTCAATTAATCCCCTGATGGAGCATGATCCCTCAGAAAATAGAAGAATACGCTGAGCGACATACCACACCGGAACCCGGGTTTTTGGCTGAAATCGCGCGTGAGACTCATCTGACCCAGGTTTATCCGCAAATGCTGTCGGGTCACCTTCAGGGAACCCTCTTGCGGATGCTATCAGCCATGCTGAATCCCAGCAGGATATTGGAGATCGGGACCTTTACCGGCTATTCGGCAATCAGTCTGGCGCTGGGCTGCTCCAACCCTGAAGGGTTGGTTCATACCATCGAGGTAAATCCGGAATTTGAAGAGATCATAAACCGGGCAATTCACAAAGCGGGGATGGAATCCCGCATCAAATTGCACCTGGGTGATGCCCTTGGGATCATTCCCGGGTTGGATGAGATTTGGGATCTGGTGTTTATCGATGCAAATAAATCGGGGTATCTCGATTATTACCAACTGGTGTTTCCAAGGGTCAGACCCGGTGGGTTTATTCTTGCCGACAATGTACTCTGGGATTCTAAAGTAATCGGTCATTCAGTGAAGAATGATAAGGATACGGAGGGGATTATTCGTTTCAACGAATTTGTGACACACGACGAAAGAGTGGATCATCTGCTGTTGCCCTTCAGAGATGGCCTGATGATAATCAGGAAAAAATGAGGGGCCGGATCAGTTAACCTTAAAAGGGAATTTTACAGCTGCAAGTTCTTCGTTGGCCTTGACGATCTTTTTCTTCAGATTTTCTTTAAAACGTGCCAATTTCTCTTGAAGTGTCTGGTCGCCGGTTGCAAGAATTTCCACAGCAAGGATTGCCGCATTCTGTGCTCCGTTGATGCCGACGGTCGCCACAGGTATACCCGGCGGCATCTGAACGATTGCCAGCAGTGCATCCAATCCTTCCAGTGAGGATTTAATCGGAACCCCGATTACCGGAAGGGTGGTCATTGCAGCAATTACGCCTGGAAGATGGGCGGCCATACCTGCAGCAGCGATGATGACGCCGACACCGCGGGCGCTTGCATTTCGTGCAAATTCTTCAACTTTTTCCGGTGTCCGGTGAGCCGAAAGCGCATTGATTTCGAACGGGACCTCCATTTCATTGAGAAATTTTGCGGCAGCTTCCATCACCGGTAGATCGGAAGTGCTTCCCATGATTATACTGACCCTGGGTTTCATCGAAGTGTCGGTTTAAAGGTTTCCCGGCAAAAATAGTGATTTATTGACTAACTTTGCCGGGATAAAACTCCGGGAGCATGACAAAGGTTCAGGTACGCGAACTTGTTTTTGAGAAGTTCATTGAAAAAGAAGAAATTGATGCTGCAGTCCAGAAAGTAGCTGACGAAATTAACAGGGATTATCAGGGGAAAAATCCATTGTTGCTTGCCATCCTCAATGGTTCGTTCATTTTTGCCTCTGATCTCATGCGAAAACTTACCATACCCTGTGAAATATCCTTTGTTAAATTTGCTTCATACGCCGGGACAAGAACGACCACCGACGTGAAGGAACTTATCGGGATGACTGAGGATGTCAGCGGCAGGTCCGTTATCGTGGTTGAAGATATCGTGGATACCGGAATCACCATGGATAAAATCCTGAAGGATGTCCGCTCCAAAAACCCGACCGATGTCAAAGTGGCTTGTTTTTGTTTCAAGTCGGAGGCATTTGTGAAGGATTTCCCGATCGATTACCTCGGATTGGAAATTCCGAATAAATTCATTGTCGGGTACGGGTTAGACTATAACGGATACGGTCGAAATTTGCCGGATGTTTACCAGGTGGTGAGTTGATGGATTGTAGGATCGGAGAATCAGGAGCTAAATTGATTGTTTGTTTGATTTTTAATTTACAGATATATGTTTAATTTGATATTATTTGGTCCGCCGGGCGCCGGCAAAGGTACTCAGGCTGTTAAGATTGCAGAAAAATTCGGGTGGAAACATGTTTCTACCGGCGATATTCTCCGTGCTGAAGTAAAGCAAGGAACCTCCCTGGGATTGAAGGTAAAGGCCGTAATGGAAGCAGGTCATCTTGTTTCCGACAGTTTACTCATTGAGATCATGGAGTCGGTGTTCGTGAGCAACAAAGCAACCGCAGGATTTGTTCTTGACGGATTTCCCCGGACCCTGAACCAGGCAGTCGAACTTGACACGATGCTGGATCGGTTAGGACACAAAGTTTCCATGGTACTTGCCCTTGAAGTCAATGAAGAGGAATTGGTTGCCCGTTTACTGAAAAGGGCTCAGGAACAAGGACGGAAAGATGATACCGAGGAGGTGATCAAAAACAGGCTGGTTCAGTATCACCATCATACCAAACCGCTTATTGATTATTACCAGGAAAAGGGATTGTTCATGAACGTTAAGGGTATCGGGACGATCGACGACATCTTTAAGGAGCTCTGTAAAGCGATAGGCTACAGGGAGTAAAATTTCAAAGTTTCGCTATTTCATTTTCTATGGCCGAATCCAACTTTGTCGATTATGTTAAGATCTTTTGCGCGTCAGGCAACGGAGGGGCGGGATCAAAGCATTTCATGCGAACCCGCACCAACCCGCACGGAGGGCCCGACGGTGGCGACGGGGGCAGGGGCGGGCATATCATTCTCAAAGGGAACAAACAGCTCTGGACATTACTACATTTGAAGTTTACCAAACACCTCCGGGCTGAACACGGGGAAGCCGGATCCAAGCAACTGAAGCACGGCGCCAACGGCAAAGATATCATTGTAGAGGTTCCTTTGGGAACCGTTGCCAGGGATGCCGAAACCGGTGAGGTACATTGTGAGATCACCTTTGACGGACAGACCCATGTTTTGGTGCCAGGCGGGCGGGGCGGACTGGGAAATGATCATTTCAAAACGGCAGTCAGGCAGGCTCCGAAATTCGCACAACCCGGAGAACCGGGTATCGAATCGTGGAAAATTCTGGAATTAAAATTATTGGCCGATGTCGGATTGGTCGGTTTCCCGAACGCGGGAAAATCGACACTGCTTTCGGTCATTTCAGCCGCAAAACCCCAGATTGCCGATTACCCGTTTACTACCCTTGTTCCTCAACTCGGTATCGTACGTTATCACGACCAGAGATCCTTTATCATGGCCGATATACCCGGGATCATCGAAGGGGCGCACGAGGGTAAAGGTCTCGGCCTGAGGTTTCTTCGACATATTGAACGAAACTCGGTGCTTTTATTTATGATTCCCGTTGATTCGCGGGATATCCGGGAGGAATACCATGTGTTACTCAATGAACTCAGACAATATAATCCGGAGTTGTTAGACAAAGCCCGCGTACTTGCTATAACAAAATCGGATTTAGCTGATGAAGAAATCATAACGGAACTTAAAAAGGATCTCCCTCCTGTGCCTTGTGTCTTTATCTCCTCACACGGTAAAAAAGGCCTGGCAAGGTTAAAGCAGCTACTCTGGGAGGAACTGGTATCGGAAAACGGATTGTGAAATGGATGCTTTCTCTTCAGTTTTCGAGATCATTCAATCAGCCGATCGGTCTCTGTTTTTATTCCTGAACGGCATGCACTGCACCTTTCTGGATCCGGTCATGTTCTGGGGAAGTAAATCGCTCCTCTGGACACCTTTCTTTCTTTTCCTGTTTTTTCTTGTAATCAGAAAATGGGGATGGAATACCATTTGGATACTCATCTTTGCAACTTTGATGATAACCGTTAGCGATCAGCTTGCTAACCTTTTTAAAGAAGGGATTGAACGGTTGCGCCCTTCCCATGAACCTGGACTGGTCAACGTGCATCTGGTTAACGGGTACACGGGCGGGAAATATGGTTTTTATTCAGCACATGCCTCCACGACAATGGCCACTGCACTTTACCTCATACAGCTTCTTCATAAAAAATACAGATTTATCATCCCGGTGATGGTGGGCTGGTCAGTTTTCATGTCCTTTACCAGAATTTATCTGGGCGTGCATTATCCCGGTGATATCCTGATGGGATGGATGATGGGATTGCTCATCGGATGGGGTTCTGGATGGGTCTGTAACAAAGCCATCCGCCGTTATCCCATCAGCATCCGGAACAAGGATCAACGGAAAAACCCCGCATAATAATAACAAAAGCCCTCCAATCATCGTTATATATTCCGGTTTACGGTTGATCCAAAAATCAGAGGAATATGAAAAAATCGGCATTTGTCCTGATCCTGATGACAATCACAATGGTTTCCACTACCCAGGCAGCCTTCCCAAAGGGGCCCCTTGATCCGGTGAAGGTGGGTACCTGGACTTTGAGTGTGGGTTGTGGCCCGGGAACCCATCCATTTGGCAACGGGATCGGTTTCGGTCCTGCCGAAAAAGTCGTTTATGAAGCCGGGTTATGGGATCTCGGTCCGGGTGTGATTACGCTTGGCGGAGAAACAGCCTTCAGTTTCTTTTCTCATAATTTCAACAATGATTGGAAGGAACGCTGGGCCAATTTCTTTCTCGGTGCCCGTGGCGCTTATCATTATGGATGGGATGTCGAAGGATTGGATACCTATGCAGGCCTCCCGCTTGGGATCGGATTTTCTTATTATACCCACGATGATCACCCGGGGAATCACGGTTCGACGCCTGTTTTTCCGTATTTTGGAATTTTCTTCGGAGGCTCTTACTATTTCAATAAATATTTCGGAATAAATGGTGAAGTGGGATTCAATGCCACTTACGCCAATATCGGGGTGATCTTCCGGATCGATTGATCCCGTTCCCCTGTTTGCTTATTTTCTCGTGCAGGATGGACGTGTGATGATCCGGTAGGTGTAAGCATAGGTGAAATAATTCCATATCCAGTCGGAAAGCGCTTTGAGCCTGTTGCGAAACCCCGTGATCCGCATCAGATGCAGGCCCATCCAGAGGAACCAGGCAAAGGATCCCTGTGTTTTTAGAAATGGCAGATCGGCTACTGCTTTGTGCCGTCCGACAGTCGCAAGGGATCCAAGATCGAGATAATGAAACGGTTTCATGGATTTCCCCTGTGATTTCCGGATCAGGTTGGTGGCCAGGTTTTTCCCTTGCTGCATGGCAGGGAAGGCAAGCATGGGATGCCCTTTCGGCCATGTTGGCGAGATCATGGCAGCAACATCACCGATGGCAAAAATATCCTCATGTCCCTTTACCTGGTTCATTGGATTAACCGAAATTCTGTTTCCGACCATCGATGTTTCCTGTAACCCTGGAATAACGGCGCCTTCAACTCCGGCAGACCAGATAAAAAATGCTGATCGTAACACCGTATCATCGGTCAGGGTTACATTCACACCGTCGTAATCCCGAACCCGGGTGCTGAGCCAGACTTTAACCCCCATCTTTTGCAGGAAAGAAATGGCTTTGATAGAAGCTCCCTCCGACATTGCCGGTAACAACCGGGTTCCTGCTTCGATCAGGTGGATATTCATCAATGAAGGATCAATCTCGGGATAATCATGACGGATGATATGGGATTTGAATTCAGCCAGCGCTCCCGCCAGTTCCACGCCCGTTGCTCCTCCTCCGATGATCACGAAGTTGAGGATGATCTTCTTTTCTTCCGGTGAGGAATACATGGTGGCAATTTCGAATTGCTCCAGTAAAGTGTTTCTGATGGTCAGGGCATCATCCACCGATTTCATGACCAGACTGTATTTTGAAAGATGATCGTTGTTATAGAAATTTGTTTTCGAACCGGTAGCGATCACCAGGTAATCATAATTAAAAGTACCGACCGTGGTTTCAATCTCTTTTTTATCGGGATGGATCGTTTGAACCTCTGCCAGACGAAACGTGAAATTTCGGAATCCTTTAAACATCCTCCGGAATGGTGCAGCAATTGAAGTCGCCGACAATCCGCAGGTTGCCACCTGGTACATGAGCGGCTGAAAATTGTGGTGGTTGTATTTATCGATCAGGGTAATCCTGAAGGGCTTGTTTTTGAGCTGTTGAATCAGGGTTATTCCTCCAAAACCACCTCCAACAATGATAATATGCGGTTCTTTGGTCATTTTATCCGGGAATTAGTATCCGAAAATCCTGCCTTCATAACGGTCGACTTTGATCTTCATGACACAGACCTCCTTTATTGAGGGCGGATTATAATTGAATTTCCTGGTGGTATATTGAGCCATGATGATATTCAGGGCGTTGACCTTTTCGCTGGTATCCTCAATCCAGGCAACCTTGCCATAACACAGCACCGATCTGTATTTCATACTCCAGGAGCAGGCCACCTGCTCACTCTGGTATCGGAGCACATGGTCGGTGCTGAAATGAATGCAGACCCTGGGATTGGATTTCAGGATCTCTATTTTCTTTCCATGTGCTGAACCATGAAGGTAAATGGTATGGCCGTCGAACCCGAAATTCATGGGGATGACATAAGGATTGTTTTCAGAGTCCACCATTGCCACATGGCACCACTGGCACCGTTTAATGATCTCAATGCACTCCTGTTCGTCGTTGAATTTTCTTGTTCTCATGATTACTTAAACAGTCGGTCAAATAATTGGGCTGATGGGTTAACGGATTTTTATACCGATTATTTGAAGAGATTCCTGTAAACATCCACGATTGCTGCAACCGTGATAATTTTAATGGAATATCTGTTAAAGTCCAGCCCTTTGGTGTTATATCGGGAGATCAGGATCTTGCTGAACCCCAGCTTATCTGCCTCGGAAATGCGCTGTTCAACGCGGTTGATAGGCCGGATCTCACCGCTTAACCCAACCTCAGCCGCGAAGCATGTTTTCGGATCGATGAAAATATCCTGGTTGGAGGAAAGCACGGCCGCAACAACTGCCAGGTCAATGGCCGGATCATCGGCTTTAATCCCTCCTGCAATATTGAGGAATACATCCTTGTGTCCGAGTTTAAATCCACACCGCTTTTCGAGAACTGCAAGAAGCATATTCAGCCTCCTGACATCGAATCCGTTTGAGGCCCGTTGCGGAGTCCCGTAAACTGCCGAACTTACCAATGCCTGTGTTTCGATAAGCATCGGACGCTGGCCTTCCATCATGGCTGCAATGGCGATTCCGCTGATATCATCATCCCGTTGACTTAACAGGATTTCGGAAGGATTGGACACTTCCCGAAGCCCTTTGTCGGTCATTTCATATATACCAAGCTCAGAGGTCGAACCGAACCGGTTTTTTAGAGATCGCAGGATCCGATACCCGTAATTCCGGTCACCCTCGAATTGAAGAACAGTATCAACCATGTGTTCCAGAATCTTGGGTCCGGCCAGATTACCATCCTTGGTGATATGACCGATCAGGAAAACCGGTATCCCGGTCATTTTTGAATATTTCTGGAGTTCGGCGGCCGTTTCCCTGATTTGGGAAACACTGCCTGCCGAGGATTCAATGATATCGGTCTGCAGGGTCTGGATCGAATCAATGACCAGAATGGCCGGACGAAGGTCCGAAAGATGCTGAAAGATCGATTGGGTGTTGGTTTCAGTAAGTATAAAACAATTATCGTTTGAAATTCCAAGGCGTTCGGAACGCATCCGGATCTGTTGTTCGCTCTCTTCACCACTGATATACAGTGTTTTATGATCCTTGCATTGTAATGCAACCTGCAACATCAGGGTCGATTTCCCGATACCGGGTTCGCCTCCGATGAGGGTCAGAGAGCCAGGGACCAGCCCACCACCCAAAACCCTGTTCAGTTCCTGGTTATGCGTGTTGAGACGGGGATCATGGGCTATGGTGATCTCGGAGATTTTGACCGGAACAGCTTTTTTAAAGTCCCTGAATGAGGATCTGATGGCACCTTTTTCTTCGCGCATGATCACCTCTTCGACGAGTGTATTCCATTCGCCGCAGGAGGTGCACTTTCCCATCCATTTGCTGTGTTGCGCACCACATGACTGACAAAAAAATGCGGTTTTCGGCTTAGACACCTGATTTGGATTAGCGGTTATTGAATTTTTTAAAAGTTATTGGACCTTTCCTAAGATAATGCATATTGATATGCGAAACTGATCCGTAAGATCCGGGTTTGGCAAACGTTCTGCCAGACCGGAAGGATCATAAATTAAAGATTAGATTTGTCGATGATACCGGTGGTGGAGAATCCTTTTGTAAGCTCGATGGTAGCAACGATCCCTCCCCTGGCTTTCACCACGTCGGTTCCGACGATTTCTTTTCCTTCGTAATCCTTACCTTTCACAAGTATATCCGGTTGAATTTGACGGATCAGGTTCAACGGAGTGTCTTCTCCGAAAAGGATCACAGCATCAACGAATGATAGCGCTGCGAGTGTGATTGATCGGGCATCCTGGTTGTTCACCGGACGGTGTGTGCCTTTTATCCGGCGGACCGATTCGTCGGAATTCAATCCCACGACAAGAACGTCACCCAGATCCCTTGATTTGGACAGATATTCGATGTGTCCGAGATGGAGGATATCAAAACAACCATTGGTAAATACGATCTTTTTTCCTTTGAACCGCCACAACGCGATCCTTTTCTGAAGACGGTCCCAGGTAAAAATCTTGTCTTTAACGAAATTAAGGTTTTCCATTGGGTTGTTTGTTAAAGGATAATAAAAGCAACGACAATCCGCCGACTACCAGGATCATTCCCGTTTGGGCAGTCCAGGCAATCCAACCGAGGGCAAGACCGATCGGTTTTGTCACACCATACAACATCAGTGTTTCCTGTATGATCGCCGGATACAACCCAATGCCTCCGGGAGTCACCATGATTCCCACACTGCCAAGCACCAGGGCAGATAGTCCTGACCCCAATCCTAAGGCGCTGGTTTCGTTGAAACACAGAAAGATCAGGAAGAGCATGAAGTAATACAGCGCCCAAATTGAAACGGAATAAAAAACGAACAATCCGGGATTTTTAATCTGGCTTAGCGATTTCAAACCATCCCAGAATCCGGTGATCAGTTGTTTTACTTTTACAAACAGACCGGATGATGTAATTTTTTTCCTGAAAATATAGATCAGGAATCCTGCAAACAAAAATGAAACTATCGTGACAACCAGGAAAATCAAGCTGAAGGCCTGGTTGTGGAATTTATCTGCAAACTTCGGATAGATATTGGTACTCATGTAGTGTCCGATTGTGCCGGCCTGTGTCGCGATCATGATTATGAACAGCAGGAAAAACATGATCATATCAATAGCACGTTCCGTGATGACTGTACCAAATGATTTGTTAAAGGGTATTTTTTCGTACCGGTTCAGGATTCCGCAACGGGTCACTTCGCCAAGTCTGGGGAAGGCAAGATTGGCAAAATATCCGACCATAACGGCATAGAAGATATTTTTTACTGTAGGGTGATAATTCATGGGTTCGAGGAGCAACTTCCACCTCAGGGCCCGCAGGATATGACTGAAGATCCCGAGAAAAACCGTAAGAATAACCCAGTTATAATTTGCGATCCTGAAGGAATAGAGAATCTGGTCTTTTTCAGCTGTGGTAAGTCCCCTGAGGGACAACCAGATGATGAAGATACCCAGTCCCAGAAAGAGAACAAACTTTACGACGGTTGCAATTTTATTTCCCCGGGGGGCATCCTCGACCTGATTTGGAGCCATTACTGGTTTTTTTATGCCTTATGAAATTTTGTTGCCGGCATCGGGAAAAACTAAATAGGGCTTGAAATTTTTTGCTTCATCAACAGGAACGATGCCATAGGAAACAATGATTACCACATCATTGGGCAGGAATTTTCTTGCAGCTGCACCATTCAGGCAGATGGTACCGGAATTGCGTTCACCCTTGATGATATAGGTCTCAATCCTTTCTCCGTTATTGATATTCAGGACCTGGACTTTCTCGTATTCAACCATATTGGCGGCTTCCATCAATGCTTCATCAATAGTGATGCTGCCGACATAATTGATATTGGCATCCGTGACAGTAGCACGATGTATCTTTGATTTCAGAACCTGGATTTGCATCATGCTGCAAAATTACGAAAAAAGTTCCAGATTGTCGATCAATCTGACATCGCCAAAATAGACTGCAGTGAGTGCCACTGATTGTTGCCGGAGATTCCAGGTTTCCAGCGGCATCAAAGTGTCGCAGTCGGCAATCTCAAAATACTCCACCCGGAGATCTGAATCCTCCTGGATCTTTTTAACCGCCCATTCTTTCAGCTCCCAGATCGGCACTTTTCCTTTTTTTTCTTTTACCTTACAAAGCACCTTGTATATTCTGGGCGCCTGATTCCGCTCGGCTATGGTCAATCGCATATTCCGTGAACTCATTGCAAGTCCGTCGGACTCTCTGACCGTTTCACAGGGAACGATGAGAACGGGAAGTTCCAGCATCTTTACCATGGCCCGGATGATGGCCAGTTGCTGGTAATCTTTCTTCCCGAAATAAGCCCTGTCAGGCCGGACAATCTCAAAAAGTTTCCTAACCACAATGGCCACCCCTTTAAAGTGTCCCGGACGGAATTTTCCTTCCATCACTTTGTCAAGCAATCCAAATTCGGGATCGAAACCGACAGCCTCACCGTCCGGATACATTTCTCCTGTTTCAGGTGCGAAAAGAACATCGCAGCCCTCATGGGCAAGCAGGTTCGTATCTGTGACCAGGTTCCTTGGATAGCGTTCCAGGTCCTCCCGGTTGTTAAACTGGATCGGGTTGACAAAAATGCTGCAAACAGTCATATCGTTCTCATCTTTCGATCGTTTGATGAGGTTCAGGTGGCCGGCATGCAGGGCTCCCATGGTTGGAACAAAACCAATGGTTTTGCCCTCTTTTTTCATCCCGGAGAGATACTTTTTTGTTTCAATTATGGTTTTGAAATGTTTCATACTGAGTGTTTAGCTCGAACATGATCCATCCTGAAATACAGATGGAATCTTATCGTTCTGTCTTAACGATTTTATAAAAATCTTCTTCGAGGGTAATTGTAGGAGTTCCCGTAATCCGCCCGATCTCCATCCCTTTTCGAAAAAAAATAATTGTCGGGATCTGGGTGATTTTAAATTCCCCGATGGGGACCGGTCCGGCACGCTGTTGCCGGTCGAGGGCGATGATGGTACATTTGCCATAGCATTGAAGGTTATCAAGAAACTTGAAAAACCTGGCTATTTGTACCCTGCTTTGGCCCGACCAGGTCGCCATAATCACCGTGATTCTTATGGATCTCCACAGATCGGAATGGGTCATCAGTTCACTTAAAACATCCTGGTCGGGATGGTATTCCCTGTAATTTTTACTGAACCAGGAGCAAAAAACCGAACCTTGCAAACTGTCGCGGGTTACATATCCGATCAGAATGGAATCGCCCGACACGGAATCAACGGCCTTTTGGTCGAAGCCACTCTGTTGGGCATTTGCCCAATGAGAAAAGAAGAGAAACGCAATCAGATAATACCCGGATTTCATCATAGTTCAACAATCTTGTTTCGAATTGCGTATTTTATCAGTTCGACGGTCGATTTCAACTCAAGTTTTTTCATAATATGGTTTTTATGCGTCTCAACCGTTCGGATGCTGATATCCAGTTTTTCGCTGATCTCCTTGTTGATAAAACCCTCAGCAAAGAGTTTCAGAATTTCAATCTCCCGTGAAGTCAACTGTACAGGTCCGCCCTGGTCAATTGAATCGTCTTCTTTGGCTTTTCTGACATAGCTTTTCAGAAGTACCCTGGCTATCGAATCGGCAAAAAATTCTTCGCCTTCGTAGATAGCATGCAGCGCCTCAAGGAGTTCTTCGCGAGAGGTGTTTTTTGGAAGATACCCCCTGGCGCCAGCTTTTACAGCATTGAAAATGAAATCCTCGTTGGTGTACATCGAAAGGATGAGTACCTTCATGGAGGGATAAAGTTCAGTCACTTTTCTGGTTATTTCAATACCGGTCGTATCGGGCAGGGAGATGTCGAGAATAAGAATATCGGGCTGTTCCAGAGTTATCTTTTCAAAACATTCTTTTCCGGTTGATGCTTCCCCCAGAATAGATATTTCAGGAGAACTCATCAGCAATGCTTTGATGCCGTCGCGGACCAACTGATGGTCATCCACGAGGAAAATTCTGATCTGCATGGGGTATTATGATTGGTGCTTCAACTGTGATCGTAGTTCCTTTCCCTGGAAATGAGATGATCTCAATCTGTCCTTCCAGGAGGCTGGCGCGTTCCCGCATGTTATGAATGCCATTTCCTCCCTCTTTACCTGCAATATCGGTTCTGAACCCCTTCCCGTCGTCACGGATGGTCAGTACAAGATTCCCGGTATCCCGGTTCAGGGTGATCCATACGCGCTGTGCTTCCGCATGTTTGACAATGTTACTGAGCGCTTCCTGGGTCAGTCGGTAAATGTATGTCTTAACCTTTTTGTCGACTTTCTCAAAATCACCTTTGGCTTCAAAATGGATTTTCAGACCGCTCAACTCTTCCGTATCAAGGAATAGATTTCTGAATGCAATGACCAAACCAAACGCTTCAAGCACCGAAGGCATCAGATTGTTGGAAATCCGGCGTACCTCATCGATGATTTGATCAAGGTACTTCTTCAGTTCCTGGATGGAATTTTTAATTTCTTTGGTGTCCTGGTAAAGAAGTCCTTCAAGTCTCAATTTGATGGCGATCAAAAGCTGCCCGATCCCGTCATGAAGTTCCCGTGAAAGCCGCTGCCGTTCCATCTCTTCCGCATCGATCACCGAACGCATCCGCCCAAACCGTTCCAACTGTAATTCTTTGGTCTTTTCCCTGATCTGGTGGGCCATGATATTGAACGACTCCGTTAACATTCCGATCTCGTCCCGCGTGGTCACCTGCAGATCTGTTGAATACCGTCCTTCACCCAGGCTTATCGCCGCGTCCTTCAATTTATTCAGGGGTTTGGTTACCCGTTTCGACATGAACAGGATAATGCTGAAAAAGATCATGGCCAGTACCAGACTGGAAACAGGAATAAAAAAATAGCTGAGCAGGGAAGGGTGATACACGGTGTTGTCAAGGTTGCTGGTGAGCATACCCAGCCAATGAAATGAGATAAAATTGATAAAGAACAAGGCGACGACAAACGGAAATACGAAGTACAGTACAAGTTTCCAGCGGATCGATATTTTTCTCATAACTTTGGTTACTTTTGGCACTGTGGTACAAACATACTAAATTTCTATATCCATGAGGCATCCCGCGTTCAGAGAATCGTTTAAAATTAATACCGACGGGTTGATCCGAACAGGTAACAGGCTGGCTTACCGGAAAGCCCAAACAGCCGGGATCCCCCGGAATATCTTTTTTTTGATCTTCCTTATTTCAGGTACCCTGTTTCTTACAAAACACACAGAGGCCCAACCCAAAACCCAAACCTGGTACCAGGATCCTGCATCGCTGCCTCCCGACCTGCCCGTCACCATACAGCATCTTACGGCACGGGTCCATTTTAAACCGGAGGAAAACCTTGTATTCGGCCAGGCCGATTTTACTTTCGTTCCCAACCGTCAACCGGTCGATTCCATCGTCTTTGTCACGCCTTCATTCGAAATCATGTCGGTTAAAATTAATCAGCACGAAGTCCCGTTTCACCAGTCCGGAAATTTATTGGTTGCAGAAACCCGAATGTCGGGATTAGACCAACATTACGGATTGGTTCCGGCAGTATCAACCAAAGACAGGGAAGTTGTTCAGACTGAAAATCAAAAGCGGCAGGGTGATCCCGTAATCTCTATCGTTTACAAAGCACGTCCAATGGCCGGACTGATCTATTTTATCGGGTGGACTCCGGAGGAACAGGGAAAACGAAAGCAAATCTGGGCTCACAGGCCGCACGGATGGCTTCCTTACACGGAGGGTCGCATAACAGTTGACCTGTATGTGACATTCGACCGGAGTTATAAAGTTTTCTCCAATGGTGAACGGGTCGGGATACTGGAAAACAGCGACGGCACAAAAACCTGGCATTATGCCATGACCCGCAACCATCCCTTTTTCTCTACCGCCCTGGTGATCGGAGATTACGATTTTGTACAAAGCAAGACCGCAAGAGGAGTACCGCTTGAATTCTGGTACTATAACGGGATGGCTGATCGCGTTCCGGTTACCTATAAATATACTGAAAAGATGTTCGATTTCTATGAGAAGGAAATGGGAGTCAACTATCCTTACCCGGTTTATCGGGAAGCGCCGGTTATCGATTATATGTATGGTGGGATGGAGACCACTACCAGTACGGTTTTCGGCGATTACATGCTGATCGATCCCCGGGCCTGGTGGCAACGCAATTATGTCAATGTCAATGCCCATGAACTTGCCCACCAGTGGTTCGGTAATTATGTCAGCCATTTTGTCAACCGGGATGTATGGCTTACCGAGAGTTTCGGAACTTACTATGCTAAAATTTTCGAAAGATCCATTTACGGTGAGGATTATTATCAGAATATCCGGAATGATGAGATTACAGCGGCATTCGAGGCTTCTAAAATCAATGATTACCCCGTTGGCGGAAGTCAGGGCGGAGTGCAGCGGATCTATCAAAAAGGATCCCTGGTGCTCGACATGCTGCGGGATGTAATGGGCGAGGAGGGTTTTCAAAAATCTATCCGTCATTATTTAAAAAAATTCGGATTTGGAAGCGCCGAAACCAACGATTTTACGCGCTGCCTCTATGAAGCGACAGGTAAACCCTATAACTGGTTTATCGATCAATGGATCCTGAGGGGAGGAGAACCACGGTACAAGGTCGCCGATTCGGTGATCACCGATTCCGCCGGTCATACGATGATCAGGTTACAAGTGTGGCAAATTCAGGAAGCGAATGAACTGAAAGGACTCTTTAAAATGCCGGTTACTTGGGAAGTTTATTTTAAGGATGGCTCAAAGGATTCGATAAAAGTTTGGGTCGAAAAATCTTATCATAAGTTTTTCTTACCCAATCGCGAAAACAAAGAGATTGACTTCGTAATCTTCGACCCGAACCGGAAAATCCTTAAAAAGCTGACCTATCAAAGGCCGATCGACCGATTGCTGGCACAGGCAACGAAGGCAAAAAACATGATTGACCGGTACGATGCCTGGATCGATTTGCGCGATGTGACAGTCGAAATCAAAGCCCGGCATCTGATCAACAGCTTTTATAAGGAACGTTTCTGGCTGATCAAATCAGAAATTCTCAAGCAGTTGTCGGATGTCAATACCCCGGAAGTTACCGAAGTTTTTCGCAGGGCCCTTCGCGATCCCGATGCCAATGTGAGGAAATCGGCGCTGCAGAATCTAAAAAGGATCCCCGACTTGTTACAAACATCGGTCGAAGTCATGCTCGTTGATTCAAGTTATCTGAACGTAGAACTTGCTCTTGATGCGCTGTGCAGCTCTTTTCCTGAAAATACAGCATACTATTTAGGACAAACGAAAGAGATGGAAGGCTGGAGGGGAAAAAATATCAAAATGAGATGGCTGGCCATTGCCATTTCACAGGGTGAGAAAGAACATCTGAAAGAACTTATAGGTTACACCGGGCCGCGATATGAGTTCGAAACGAGGATCAACGCATTCAGGACCCTGAAACGGTTAAGCTATAAGGACCCGGTTACTATTGCAAATGCAGAAATTGCAAGCAAACACTGGAACAATAAACTGAGTAGTGCAGCCAGGGAATATTTGAAAGAGTAGGAATTGTGTAATATAATGCTGACATTTCGTCGTTAACTTATGACTTCTTCCGGAAAAATCTTCACACGCGCCATCTACCTGGTCTCTTTTGTAAGCCTTTTCACCGATATTGCCAGTGAAATGCTCTACCCGGTAATGCCTGTTTATCTAAAATCCATTGGTTTTTCGGTTTTGATGATCGGGATCCTCGAAGGCGTTGCTGAAGCTACTGCCGGGATCAGCAAGGGTTACTTCGGAAAATTGTCGGATACTTTGCAAAAGCGTGTGCCATTCATCCGTGGTGGATATTCGTTAAGCGCCCTGTCGAAACCCATGATGGCTTTATTCACCTTTCCGTTGTGGATCTTTTTTGCCCGCACCCTCGACCGGTTCGGAAAGGGTATCCGGACAAGCGCCCGCGACGCCCTGCTCAGTGATGAAACAACAAAGGAACACAAAGGAAAGGTATTTGGATTTCACCGTTCCATGGATACGGTCGGTGCAGCCATCGGACCCCTACTTGCGCTGGTTTACCTCTGGTTCAACCCAGGAGCATATCAGGTATTGTTTTTAATCGCTTTCTTTCCCGGTTTAATCGCGATTTTACTGACCTTCTTTCTGAAGGACAAGAAGGCAAACACCCATTCCGACCGACCCCTGTCTGACCTGAAGGAGAAACCGGGTTTCTTTTCCTATCTCCGGTACTGGAAAAAGAGCGCACCAGCCTTTCGATACCTGGTTGCCGGATTGCTGGTTTTCACCCTCTTCAACAGTTCCGACGCATTTCTTTTACTCGCCCTCAAGGAACAGCATCTTTCCGACACGATGATGATCGGAGTTTATATCTTCTATAACCTGGTTTACGCGTTGTTTTCATATCCGATCGGGATTCTGGCGGATAGGATCGGATTAAAAACCATGCTGATCGCCGGTTTACTGATCTTTGCGATCGTTTATTCCCTGATGGGATTTGTCACCGCGTTATGGATGTTCGGGATACTCTTTTTTCTTTATGGAATTTATGCAGCTTGTACCGAAGGTATTTCAAAGGCGTTGATCTCGAATCTGGCGACGAAATCAGATACTGCGACAGCGATCGGTTTTTATAACAGCGCAGCCAGCGTCTGCACGATGATATCGAGCACACTTGCAGGGTTCCTTTGGTTTGCAATTGGTCCTGCCGCGATGTTCCTCATCTCCGGAATTGGGGTGCTGATCACAGCGCTTTACCTCATCCTGGTTTTCTTTTTAAGAGATCATAATCAAACCGGATAATCCGCGACAGATATTTGGATATCACAGGAGTTATTAAACGATAATCCGTGCCAGGATTTAAAAATCCACGCGCAAGTAAGTCTTAATAGATATTTGCAGCGTTCCGGTATCCTTCTTTGTTCATATACCAATCGGGATACTGGACGCCTGATGATTGTGCCCAGGCTGCAAAATGCAGATAGGTTTGTACAATATCAGCCTTTTCGATCGGGTACTCAAAGTCGATTGGGACTTCCATGGCCCAGGGCAGGCTGGTCTTCGAACGGTAGTAGAAATTCTGTGATGGATCCGATCCGTCATCTTCAGAACCGAAATAGATGGTGTTTGCCAACTCGGTCGGCGGGTGGTCCTTTAAATGAACCTCCTTACCACGATCCTGATTCACAAAGATAAACGGGTTATACGGAGGGGTTCCGATGCTTTCCTGCGGGTTTGAAAGATGGACCGTCACGGTTTGAACCTGTGTCTGGACCGTATATCCCCCATGTACGGTATTGATAATAGCGCCACCCAGCAGGGTATTCACTGCATCAACCGGAATTATTACGGTGTTGAGGGTGTGGCCGCTTTCAAATCCCTTAGGATCAAAATGAACAGCATTACCAACCTTGATACAACCCGTTACGCTTTCAACATTGGATGGCGGGGTGCTTAAAGCAACGCCAAATCCATTGTCATAAGATGCACCGGCGGCCTTGATCTTGAATTTGGCAATGAGGTCAACTACCTTGTTTTGTGCATTGGTGACGATCTTATAATTGAAATTCATCACCAGATCATTGCAGTCGTAATCACCGTAAGCAGGCCACAGGTCCTCGAAGGTGTAAGTGGCAAAATCAACCTCGTTGGGATAGTAGGAGTTGAAAGCGCGGGCAGGATCGGTGGGATAGGCATCCAGATCGTCGGGAACCCCGTCGCCATCGGTATCAATAATGGATGGAGAGACGATCGTTATAACCAGGACCTTGGTATCGGTACCGGCGCTGTTGGAAGCAGTAAGGGTGACATTGGTAATGCCGGTCGCTGACGGAATACCACCGATAATCCGGGTGGATGGATCGAACGATAATCCGGCGGGCAGGTTGGTGGCCTGGTAGGTAATGGGTTCTGTTCCGGTAGCGGTGACCGTGTAGCTAAAGGGCTGATTCTTTGTTCCGGAGGCGGTCAGATCACTTGTGATTTCTGGAGCCTGAATGCCTTCATTGATGGTGATTACCAGAATCCTGGTGTCATTCCCATATTCGTTGTCAGCTGTCAGGGTCACGTCGAAAACGCCGGTTTGAATAGGTGTTCCGTTAATCTTATGGGTCTCCGGATCAAAAAACAGACCCGGAGGTAAGCCAGTCGCGTTATAGGTCTTCGGATCCGTTCCGGTTGCTACAATCGTATAAGTTTCAAACTGTTGTCCGACCGTCCCGGCTGCGGTGAGTCCGCTGATTATGGAGGGCGGTGTGCCGATGGTCAGGACAAGGGTCTTGTTATCGGTACCGGCATTGTTTGAAGCTGAGAGTGGAATGTTGAAAGTGCCTGCAACAGTTGGGATTCCCGTGATTTTATGGGTTGCGGGATCAAAGGTGAGACCTGAAGGCAGGTTCGTGGCATTAAATGTTATCGGGGTTGTACCCTCTGCTGTAATCTCATAGCTGAAAGATTGATTTACGGTTGTCTTGGCCGACAACGAACTGGTAATGACCGGGGGATAGGTGGGCGTAATGACCGAAAACACCAGGATCTTTGTATCGGTCCCGACCATATTATCTGCCACCAGAGTGATATTGGTGACACCCGCTGCTGTCGGAGTACCGCTGATGGTGTGTGTTGCAGGATTAAAAGTCAGTCCGGCAGGTAGATTGGTTGCAGAATAGGTAATCGGGTCCGTTCCCGTGGCAGTAATCACATAGGGCGTTATCGGTGCTCCTACAGTACCTGCAGCGTTCAGCGAACTGGTAATGGCGGGTTTGATCGGAGCACTGCAGTCCTGAACAGGGATCACGATACCGGTGGTGTGCTTGGTCACGTTGGAACCATAACTTCCATTTTGAGGATTGAAGTTGGTTGACCACAAATCGATATATCCGGTCAACACACAACTTCCCGATGTCTGGCTCTTCCCCGAGCCGGTGGCATGGATCTGAGATCCCTGGGATGACGGCCCGGCAACATTTCCCTGGATTTTAAAAGTACCGGTTTCAATCAGACTTTGTAATCCGAGACTTCCGTAACCCTGTCCGCTGAAACTGATTTCGCCGGCCACCTTCAGGTAGGCGTTGGGGCCATTGACCAGCCCCGGATTGGCGGCGCTTCCCGTAACTATCTGCATGGCGGTACTTTTATTACTGGTCACATACATCTGACAATAGTTCTTAATAATACCACCGACCTGTGTCTGGGCATCGCCGACACAGGTGAGGTGGTAGTTATTGATCAACAATCCTTTAACATTTAAATTATTGCTGAAAGTCAGATTGCCGTAATTCTGAACAATGGATCCATCCATTATATTAAAAGTCTTATTCGATCCGCATTGGGCGAAATTGAGGCTCCCGAAATTATCGATGTCAGCGTAGGTCGTATTGGCAGGAACTGTGGCAGTTCCCGTCGGCGAAATGATCAGCATCCCCGAACCGGTGAATGTGGTGATGTTGGCAGATCCGCAGATCCTTAAAATACCTCCTGTGTTGATGGTCACCTTCAGCGGATTGATCGACTTGCCCTGTTTGACTACATAGGTCTGTCCGGAATTGATGGTGTAAGTCCCCGAAGTATTGATGGGAGTACCGGTTTCGCAATCATTCCCTAAGGTGTTGGAGGTTGACTTCAGAGAACCGAACTGGTAGGTGAGTTTATTTCCGGAGAATGGCACAGCAACAAATTCATTGTTCCCTGTGGCGGATATTTTTCCGACATAAAGTTCCTTCAACCGCGACGGAACGCGTAATGCCGTCTTAAACTGAAAGCCGGCATCAGTTGCCCCGGTCGCAATCAGCTTTCCGTCAAGGGCAGGATCTCCTTGATAAACCTGGATGACAAAGAGAGACTGATCACCCGGATTGGCGACTGAAATTGTCGCTTCGAGGTTGATGAAGTTGTCGAACCTGAAATCGGAAGCGACTTTCAGATCAGTAAAATGCTTGGGTGTGACGGGATCATCATTGATATTTTTCCGGCACCCGGTCGGAAGGATCATCAATGCGGCAGTTACCATCCAAATACCAATGGTAAGGATTCCAATACGCTTTTTCATAGGGAAAATTTTAAGTAGAGCAAAGATACTGTTTCCCCAATCATAAAACAATTAATAGTTTGTTTGTGTAATCATATAATAAGTAAATGGATGTAATTAATAGTTTTTTGTAAATCCGGTACAACCAAAAAAAAGAGCGGCCTTTTGAGCCGCCCTCTTTCAAACCCACAGAAAACAAAAGATTATTTAGCCGGTTTGGTATAAATTTGGGCCGGATCACGATATCCGCTCAGATTTTCATACCAGTCGGGATACAACGTTCCGCCTGATTCTGCCCAGGTTCCGAATTTAAGGTGTCCGTAAACAATTTGTACCAGTTCCCAGGTATAGTCGAATTTCTTGGGGATGCAGATAGCCCAGGGAAGATTGTTGTCTTTAGTCTTGTAATACTTGCCGGCCGCCGGATCTGAAGCATCGTCACCGGTTCCGAATAAGCTGGTATCGAAGAGTGAAGTCGGAACATGATCCGGTAAATGTACTTCGACACTACGCTGCATATCTTTAATAATAAAAGGATTGTAAGGAGGTTGTCCGACAGCAGCCTGATCCTGTGGCGTTCCAAAATGCAGGTTGATTTTGATAGTATCTGAAATTCCGTAAAATCCGTCATTCTGGGTATTGTAGAAAGAACCTCCGACGCGGTTGATCACATTTTCGGCATTATCCCATCCAATTACAACCGCTTTTTCCTGATTGTTCTCCACACCGTTGGCAGCCAGGTTGATGTATCCGAAACGCAGATCGATCCCGGTTACCGATTCAACAGCCTGCGGAAGAACTCCGTCAAACTGCCAACCGAATCCGTTCTGCAGGAAAGCGCCTACGGCGCGGACATAGAAAGTCGGTTTCACATCAACCACTTTATTCTGGGCATTGGTAATGTACCAGTAATTGCAATCGATCACCTGATCATTCATGTCATAATCGCCCCTCGAAGGCCATAAATCTTCGAAAGCAAGGGAGCCAAACTGATTTTTTGCCGGCCAGTAGTTGTTATAAGCGCGGGTCGGATCATCGGGATAATCGTCGAGATTATCGGGTACCCCATCCCCGTCACGGTCATCCGTGGGAGGATTGTCAGGCTGGTTTCCAACAGGGTTACAGGCCGATATCGGTATAATAACCGTTGTGTTTGCAATGGATTTGAGTGTGGCTCCGTTTTTAAAATTATCGGGATATGATCCATTTACAAGGGTTCCGTTGGGAGTGAGCATTTCAAGGGTTCCGTTAATATATTTATTCCCGTTTATGCGAACGGTGCTGGTTGCTTTGATCACGCTGGTGCTGCCCTGGCCAATCACGTCGTTATTAACGATCAGGTCGGCACACATCAGCATCGATTTGTTTTTCAATGTAAGGTTAGCTCCGCCGTTAACCGTTGCACCCGTGTATGCCCTGATAAACCCGGCATCGGAGGTGTATGTCACGTTGTTGAAGTTTATACCCTGATGGCTGATGATGGCACACTCATTATAGACGATACTGTTGTTGAAGTTGATATCGCCCGATACCTCGATCAAACCTTCGTTGGTTACCTTGTTGATAACATTCCATTGACCATTGTTGATGTTCAGCGTACCCGTGTTCAGCAATTCACTTTTGCTGCCGTTCATGTTGTAAACCCCGTTAATGGTCATGGTTCCGAAATTCTGAACCAGGTCGTTGGGATTGAAGTTGGCATTGATGGTCATCGTTCCGTAATTAACCACCCGGGCAGTCTGGTTCAGGTTGAAGGAGCCGATGGTGGCAGTTGAATTGGAGTATACCGTGATCAGGCAGTTTTTATCCATACTCAATGAACCGATTGAGGCATTTCCACCGTCGGTGATGATCAGGTATACATTGTTATTTCCTTTCGGCGCCATGTTGATAGTTCCGTTAAAGGTTCCGCAGATCTTCAGGGTGCCGTCGGTGATCGAAATGCTTCCACTGTAGGAAGTAGTGATACAGTAAGTCTTCCCGTTACTTATGGTGAAGGATCCACCGGTGGGATTTCCATAGCACCCGGTGCCGCAGGTCGGATCGGCTGCCGTATTGTGCGACTTGAACCCGCCTTTTTTGGTCTCTTTGAAGGTATAGGTCATGGTTTCAGCCACTGCCATGTTTGTAATCTGAACGGTGCCGTCGCCCGATTTCATTTCAAAGTACAGCTCCTTTAAGGCAGTCGGGATTCGGAGTTTCGACACAAATGGGAAATTGTAACCGGCCGATCCAACGATCAGGGTACTCCCGCCATCCAACGGATTCCCGTTGTAAACCGTGATCTTTGACAAAAGTCCAATCTGTGATGGCATGTCAACAGCCAGGGAGAGGTTGATAATTCTTGAAGTCTCCCAGTCAAAGGATTCCGAAACCTTCAGGTCTTCCATCTTTTTAATGTAGGTCGGATCTGTGGAGGGTTCCTTATGGCAGGATGAAAAAGCAAAAACCATAAACATGGTCAGGAAAAGAGAATAAATTTTTATTTTGCGCATAATATGTGGGTTTTTAGTTTACCGTGCAAATATATAGGTGCCATGATGACTACACAAGCAGAAATTTGTATATGTTTGTCCTAAACTCGTATATGTCGAAAAAATCAACCGTTTTGTTTTTCGCATTAATTTCGCAATCTTCGCTTTCTTCAAAGATAAGAAAAAAATTGCCAATCCCTTTCATATACAGTTTCAGTTGAAAATGAATCCTCGTGAATTTTCCGGCTGACTACTGTTCAGGGAACCGTGACCAACAAACTCGTACAATTGAAATAATCGTAACTTTGCAGCCGAAACGATGGTTCCCGATTTTCTATTTTCATACAGATCTGAGATTTTTTGAAAAAAAAAACAGCAATTGTCGGTTTAAGCGGAGGTGTTGACTCTTCGGTTGCGGCCTGGTTGCTCTTGCAACAGGGTTACGATGTGATCGGGGTTACCATGGCGCTCTGGGATGGCCGCTACCAATCGACCGGGAAGCATGCCTGTTATGGCGCTGACGAGGAAGAAGAGATCCGTGAAGTAAGAGAAGTAGCTGATAAACTGAAAATCCCCCATCACGTTTTTAATTGTGCAGACGAATATAAACAGGCGGTGCTTGCCTATTTCAGAAGCGAATACCTGGCGGGCCGAACGCCTAATCCCTGCGTGCAATGTAACCAGTTGATAAAATTCGGATTGCTTCCTGAAATGGCCCGAAAAAGCGGAATCTCATTTGATTATTTTGCCACGGGTCATTATGCCCGTGTTGAATTCGTCGAGCATATCAAACGGTTTATCCTGAAAAAAGGAGTGGATCCGAAAAAGGATCAAACCTACTTTATTTACAGGCTTTCACAGGAACAGCTCAGTTCAGTTATTTTTCCGGTGGGCGGATTTTTTAAGGATGAAATCAGGGAGTTTTCAAGGAAGGCCGGCATTACGGCTCCGGATCTGGAAGAGAGCCAGGATTTTTACGGAGGTGATTATAAAGACCTTTTGAATACAAATGAAACCCCGGGTGATATTGTCGATTCCGATGGAAATATTCTGGGACACCATAAGGGGATCTGGAACTATACGATCGGTCAGCGGAAAGGACTTGGAATTGCCTATCCTGAGCCACTTTACGTGCTAAGTCTTGACAAAGCTGCCAACCGGGTGATTGTCGGAACACGCCGGGAAACCTATAACACCACCTTTTTAGTGGAAGATCTGAACTGGATTGCTGTTTCATATTTAGAACATGAAACGGAGTGTAATGTCAGGATCAGATCGGCACAGAAAGAACACATTGCCAGGATTAAACCCCTCGACAATGGGCAGGTCCTTGTGGCTTTTTTTCAACCGAACGACGCGATTGCACCGGGTCAAAGCGCAGTTTTTTACCAGGATGATCTGGTGCTTGGTGGCGGAGTAATCAAGGAAACGGTGACAGGCGATCGATGAATAGTGACACCTGATGAAATTTAACTCAAGTGTAATTGTATGCAGTGGATAAGACTCTTTTTTCTGTTTTGTCTGTTCACCTCGACAGGCATTTTAAATGCCCAGAAGATATCAACCGGCTCAGATGAACTCCGGGAATATGTAACGTTTCTTGCTTCGGACTCCCTGAAAGGCCGGAAACCCGGGTCTCCCGAGATGATGACGGCAGCGAATTTTATCCGGGATCATTTTCGAAATGCCGGGCTGACAATGATGTATGAGGATGGATTTCAATGGTTTGAAATTGTGACGAACGTTGAACTGGGAATGAAAAACAGTATTGCTTTTGAAGGATTTCAGGCCAATCTGAAAAAAGAATTTATGCCCCTCTCGTTTTCTTCTTCGGCATCGGTGGACGCGGAGCTGGTTTTTGCCGGGTACGGATTCGATATCGATCTCGACAGCCTGAAATGGAACGACTTTTCCGGGGTGGAGGTCAAAGGCAAGTGGATTATGGTTTTCAGGGCTGATCCCGATCTTGATAACCCGGAAAGCAGATTCATCCCGTATAGTGATATCAGGAGCAAGGTGCTCACAGCAAAGGATCACGGGGCAGCAGGCATATTTCTGGTGACACCGGCCGGTTTGGGAAAAGAGGATAAACTGATGCCGTTGGTGGTTGAAAATAATGAAGTGACCGCGGGAATCCCGGTCATCAGTATCACCCGGGAATTGGCCAATAAAATGCTGAAACAAACCGGCGTGACCATCGACAGCCTCGAGCGAACACTGGTCGGCGGAAAGATGCCACACAGTTTCGCAACCGGATTAATGATCGATGCCTCTGCCGATATTGTTCAGAAGCGGGAACGCACGGCCAATGTCGTGGCCCTGCTCGAAGGTGCAGATCCCGTTCTGAAACAGGAGTACCTGGTAGTCGGAGGGCATTATGATCATCTTGGTTTTGGCGGACCCGGATCGGGGTCGCGAATGCCAGATACTGTTGCTATTCACAATGGCGCGGATGACAATGCCTCAGGTACAGCCATGGTGATGGCGCTTGCAAAACATTTCGGGACACAAAAAGAGCGCGTGAAACGAAGCATTATTTTTATTGCTTTCAGCAGTGAAGAGATCGGTTTACTGGGCTCCAAGTTCTTTGTAAACCATCCACCGGTCGGGATCAAAAATATCAAAACGATGTTCAACTTTGATATGGTCGGAAGGTTCGACAAGGAGAAGAATTCCATATCCGTAAGCGGCACCGGAACCTCGGCTGAAGCTGACTCGCTGCTAAAGTTACTGGAATCCGGTTTGCCGTTCAAGGTGGTACATGCCCCCGATGGATACGGCCCCTCTGATCATGCTGCCTTCTATTCCTCCAATATTCCGGTGTTTTATTTCAATACCGGTGTTCACACGGATTACCACACACCGTTTGACGATACCGAAAAACTTGATTTCGGTTCAGAGAGACAAATCGAAGATTTTGCCTGTTCTTTAATAAATCTGGTTGCACAACGGGAAAATGCGCTCAATTTCCGGGAATCGGGTAAAAAGGAGGGCAGTGTCAGGACCGGCCGGCGGCTTAAGGTCACCCTGGGAATCATGCCCGATTTCGCGGGTACTGAAAAGAAGGGACTTCGTGTTGACGGCGTGACAAAGAACGGTCCGGCTGACCGGGGAGGATTGCTGAAGGGAGATATCATCACCGCGATCAACGGTCTCCCGGTGGGCAATATTTATGAATATATGTCACGATTACAAAAGCTCAAACACGGGATGACTGTAAACGTTGAAGTGATCCGGGAGAGCAAAAACGAGGTTCTCATCATACAACTGTAACATGGATTCTTTTTTTACCGAAGTTTTCATCCTCAAATTCATAAAATTCTGCATTGTAGGATTTTCGGGTGTCTTTGTTGATTTTGGAATCACTTTCATCTGCAAAGAATACCTGAAGATCCAAAAGTACATTGCCAATTCCTGCGGCTTCGTGATGGCAGCCTCTTCCAATTACCTGATGAACAGAATCTGGACTTTTCACAGTTCCAATCCCAATATAGCACTGGAATTCACGCGGTTTTTCATCATTGCCCTGATCGGGTTGCTTATCAACCTCCTAATCATATGGGCGCTGACCGGAAAATTCAGGGTCAATTTCTACCTCTCAAAACTTGTGGCAACGATCGTTGTTACCTTATGGAATTTTCTGATAAATGCATACTATACTTTTGCCTGACCTCAGATATTCCGAATTTGGCTGAAGATGGAGAAATAAAAATAACCGGGTATCAGGCGATCCTAGTTTCCTTTGGTCATGGAGGCGGGTATTACGATAATGTAATCGGCCTTTTTGGCATCTTTTTTTGAAATGGTATCGATATCAGCCTGTTCCAGACAGGTAATGGTCAGCAGTTTCACCTCATAACTGGTCTTGCGGATGGCTTGCTGCACATACCATACAATCCCCTGGTAGTTGTCGCTGTGATAAGCGCCGTTGAAATGAAGGATGGCTTTTTCGGTAAAGGCATTTTTCATGAGGAAGTGTGACATGGTAGCGTCCTTGATGGCCTGTGCCTTGCCCAGGTTGGCCGTCTGATGGGCCGGCATCGCATCGCCGATGTTCTTTGAAATGGAAGCATAACATTCAAGGGTATCGATGTATTTGATCGGCAGGGAGGCGATGAGCCCCCGTTGCTGGGCATTGATGCTGTCGAGACCTTCAAAACCTTTCAAATTAACCAGCGCGGCATACCTGCGGGGAATATTGGTTGCAACGACCTTTATCCCTTTTTCCCTTGCAAAATCAATGATGGGAGCATAATCCGTTTTATAGTTACTCCAGAGTTTCGCCTCCGATTCGAAATCTTTTTTCCGGATCATTTTTGAGATGTATTCATTGATTAAAAGCTGGTTATCGGCTTCAAATATCTCCGCCCCGAGGATCAGGTTGCCCTTTTTGGCGTTGTAAAGATCGCGGGTCAGTTCAAGCTCAAGCCAATGACAGATCGGGTTGTTATGGATTTCACCGAAGAAAATAATATCGGATTTCTTCGCAGCATCAAGGATGTCCTGGTAATCGGCACGATTCCCTTTCCCGTTATAAATTTTGTATGCCGGTTTGTCGCTTCTCATTGAAGTGAGAACTAAAAACAGGCCTGTTAAAATGAGTAGTGTGATTCTTCGCATCCGTTTTCTGTTTATTGGTTTTCTATAATGCTCATTACTTTTTCAATTCTGAGGCGCTGAAGGAGAGGGGCAACAGGTCGCCGATACTCCCGACGATGTAAACCGGTCCGGTCTCACCGGCCATGATGATCCGGATTTTCCGACCCGACCTGAGTTCATATTCGAGGATAGCCTGCCGGCAAATGCCGCAGGGAGTTACAGGCGAATCGACGGTGAAATCTTCGGCATGTGCCGTAATGGCAATCGATTCGATGGAGATATCCGGGTAAGAAGCCATGGCGGCGAATAAAGCGACCCGTTCGGCGCATGAACCCACGGGGAAGGAGGCATTTTCCTGATTGCTTCCCGTAATAACCATGCCATTAACCAATCGGAGGGCAGCCCCCACGTGATATTTTGAGTAGGGGGCATACGAACTTTCTGCAGCCCTCTTTGCCGTTTCAATTAATTCATGATCCGTGGTGGAGAGCGAGCCTGGTGAATCGAATTCCTGATAGGTGAACCCCGATGAATGTTCTTTCATGATTTGTTATTCTAAGGGGTTATCATCTTCTTCATCATTCCTGATGGGGATTTCGGGCTTGGGATTATGGTACTTTCCTGCCAGGATCGCGGTATACTTTTCCTTCTCTTTTAACAACCCGATTGCCTCGCTAAGCTCTTTATCCTGTTTCAGGGAGGCTTCGATTTTTCCTTTCTGGAAATAGTATCGTGTAACAATCTCCATTTTAAGCAATTCCTTGATCTGATCACGGTATCTTTTCAGGTCCTCTTTTTTATTCTCGGCTATTCGTTCTTTCAGGTGGTTGTATTCGCCTGCAATGGAATCAAAACAATGATCCCTGACCGCCTCTGATTTAAGCTGTTCCAAGGCCCGTTCACTCCGGGTGGTATAGCTGTAATCCTTATCCCTGATATAATCGAGGAACTGATTGTAAACGGTATCGGAAATTTCAAATTCGCCGGCCGGGGGAATGGCGGGATGTTCCCGTTCAAACCGGGTTGCAAAATCAAAGATGAGGTATTTTGAATAGAGCGACAATGCAACATAGCTGAATTTACGGGGTTCGGTTAAAAGATCAGGCTGTATTCCACCTCCATCATATACTGTTCGGCCATTCCGGGTTGTGAATGCCCTGATCAGGGAATCGGGGATTTTTCCAAAAGAGCCGTCTTTCTTTTTATGCTCGTAGTCGATGGCCTGGATACAACGTCCGCTTGGAATATAATATTTTGCAACGGTAATCTTGATTTGCGCGTTATAACTCAACGGTACGACGTTTTGAACCAGCCCTTTTCCGAAGGTGCGCTGACCCACGATCACACCCCGGTCGAGGTCCTGCAGGGATCCGGCAAGAATTTCACTGGCTGAGGCGCTTTGCCGGTCAACCAGCACCACCACCGGAATGTTCAGATCGACGGGAGGGTTCATGGTGAAATGGGTCCTGTTTTTATCGGCCATTTTTCCTTTCGTGCTGACAATCTCCTGGCCTCTTTCGACAAAAAGGTTGGCAATATCGACCGCTTCATTGAGCAGGCCGCCACCATTTCCCCGCAGATCGATAATGATATCCTGCAGCTTGTTCCCTTCCCGTAGCTTCATAAATGCCTGTTTCACCTCTTTCCCGGCATTCTGGGTGAACCCCGTAAGTTTGATATAACCTGTCCCTTCCGCTACCATCCCGGAAAAGGGAATGTTGTCGATTTTGATGATCTCTCTTGTGATATTTTTTTCGATGATTCCCGGTTCCCCTTCCCGTTGAATCCGGAGGTGAACCATGGAACCCGACTGACCTTTAAGAATGGAGCTGACATCTTCGTATGATTTTCCGGCCGTGGGCTTTCCGTTCAGTTCAATGATCCGGTCACCGGCTTTCAGACCTGCTTTGTGGGCAGGAGATCCTTCATAGGGCTCGGAGATGACAACGGCATTGCCCTGTTGGTGGATCAGTGCGCCAATACCACCGTATTGCCCAGTAGTGATGAACTTATAGTCTTCGACCTGCGATTCCGGAATGAAATTGGTGTAAGGATCCAGCGATTCGAGCATCGCCTCAATCCCGGTCTGGGTTAGTTCGCCCGGATTGATTTTATCCACATAATCCAGATCGAGTTCTTTGATCGTGTTGGAAAAAATATCCAGGTTTTTCATGATCTCAAAACCCTGCTGATCAGGAGCCTGAGCAATTGCAGAAACAGCGGTCCAAATCAACAGGACAGCGAAAGCTACAGACCGCCTGACGGTCCTCAGGAAAAATTCAAACTTCAAACACTGCATATTTTCAAAAATTAGCTGTTTTACAAGTAAACCGGTTCACCGGCCTGCTGCATTACGTTCCTGCTTTTCAAGGAACCGGGTCGTATCCGCTTCCGCCCCAGGGATGGCATCGACCGATCCTTTTCAGGGTCAGCCAGGTTCCCCTGAAAGGCCCGTGTTTTCTAATGGCTTCGATACCGTAAACCGAGCAAGTCGGCGTGAACCGGCATGAAGGCATCAGGTAAGGTGAAAGCGCTGCCTGATAAAAACGAATCAGAAAAATGAAAAAACTACTGAGTAACCTTTTCATTTTCTTTAATTAAACGGTGTAAAATTAAAATTATTTTTTCGCGGATCACCGGGGAGGGCTCTATTTCTTTGGAAGCATATAACACGCAAACATGCAAATGAAGGGATGATCCCAAACAAAAATCATTCAGGATGTCTTTGTTTTGACGATAGGCCTCTTTAATGCGGCGCTTAACCAGATTTCGCTTCACGGCTGACTTGAAACACGATTTTGGAACGGTTACCAATAGCTGAACCGGTACCTGTACTTCCGGTACGGGCAACCAGATCACCCTGAATGGCCTTACATGAAACATGGAACCCTGATCAAACAAACGATCGATTGCTGACCTGCTTCCCAATCGTTCTCTCCTGGAGAAGGTGTACCTCATACTGTCAGCGGGATTTCCGGTGAAAACCTGAAGCCGTTATTTTTTCCGGGCTTCGGCCTGCAAAAATTGCTCAATCGCGAGGGTCATCGAAGGAGCGTTCTGGGTGGGAGCCTCCACATTCAGATTTAATCCCGCGTCCCTGACCGCTTTATGGGTCGAATTTCCAAATGCACCGATGGCGATTTCACCCTGGACAAAATCGGGAAAATTCTTGAAAAGAGATTTTATCCCGGAAGGGCTGAAAAAAACGAGAAGATCATAATGATTGATATCGATGTCGGAAAGGTCGCTCGCAAGGGTCTTGTAGATAATTGCCTTTTTGTACTGGATCTTATTTTCTTCCAGCATTTTGGGGATTTCCTGCTTGTGAATGTCAGAACAGGGTAATAAAAATTTATCGGTCTTGTGTTTCTTGATGAGTTCAATCAGGTTGGCATAGTTTTCTTTGCTGTGAAAGATCTTTCGTTTGCGAAACTGAACATATTTCTGTAAATAATAGGCGGTGGATTCCGAAATACTGAAATACTTCATTGTTTCCGGGACTTCAACACGCATCTCCTTACAGATTCTGAAGAAATGATCCACTGCATTCCGCGATGTAAATATTACAGCAGAGTAATCCAGGATGTTAATTCGGTCCTTGCGAAAATCCCTGGCGGGGATCCCTTCAATCATAAAGAACTTCCGAAATGTAATATTAACATTGAATTTCCGTGCAATTTCGCCGTAGGGTGATTTTTCAAAATCGGTCGGCTGAGGTTGGGAAACCAGAATATTCTTAATTTTCAAAGCACTACAGTATTAATGTTCAACATCCCGAAACCCTTGCAATAACAGATCACCTAAAAGATCAATAAGATTTTTACGAGTATTAAAACCGGTAAAATTTCGAGGCTGCAAAGATACACAAATAAAAATAAATACGAAAATTTGGTCAGCGACATTCCAATAAAAAAACCTCTCACAAACCTAAACAACAATAATATTCCTGCTGCCATTATACTCATATAGAGGAGTTTAATATCAGGAATGAAAAGAAAAGGAATAAGGAATGCCAGGAGTACGGGTCCCGTTATCATGGAAAGGATCATCAGATTCAGCTGATAGTTCAGGGTGGTTTCCCGGGTCTTGAAAACAGATCCAAGAAACCAGATTACACACATTTTCAGTACATAATATCCGATGACAAATAAATTCAGGATGCCAAAGATGGTCAGATCATTCAGGTGGGTGAAACGGAATCCGACCAGAATTCGATTGATTTCAAAAAGAAGGAGGGAAAAGGTCAGAATATAGACGGCGCTGTAAGTCAGGGTAAATCGTTCCGTCATTATATCCCCGTCCCGGAGTAATTGGTTGACATTTCGCTGGGAAAACGGTGCTTTAAACATCAACCGGATGCGGTTGGAATAAAAAACGTGGGTCCATGCGATCAGGATCAGACAGATCAGGATCACGCCAAGGATCCAATCGGGAGGATTTTTTGTAAAGGGAACGGTTCTGAAAGATTCGGGCCGGAGCTGTTGCGATGTGAAGAGGGTAGGGGAATACTCCGTCAAGGGCCTTTGAAGGCTTTGAATTTCCAGTGTTGAGTCGTGTTCTGCATGAATGTTACTCATAGCCGACAGAGCCTTTATGTTGCATCATAAAATAATTCCATAAAGGATCGGAGGGGGGATCCGCATGAATGATCATCGGGCTCTTTGTTACCGGATGAAAGAAATGAATGGTTCGGGAATGGAGATGTATAAAACCACCCGGATTTGATCGCGGGTAACCATATTTAAGATCGCCTTTAACGGGGCACCCCATAGCGGCCAACTGTGCCCTTATTTGATGATGTCGACCCGTAATTAATTGTATTTCAAGAAGAAAAAACTTATCGCTGATGCCGGCTATTTTATATCGGAGCTCCGCGCTCTGTGCATCTTTTACCGGGTAGTTGAAAATGTAGGATTTGTTCTGCTGTTCATTTCGTTGAATGAACTGTTTCAGGTGGCCCTCCGGCTCCGGAGGCCTCTTCCCGACAACTGCCCAATAAGTCTTCTGAATCGCTCCGTCACGCAACATCGTGTTGAGCCGCGTGAGGGCTTTTGAAGTTCTTGCAAAAATCAAAGCGCCGCTAACCGGACGGTCCAGGCGGTGCACCACTCCTAAAAATACTTCACCGGGCTTATGGTACTTTACTTTCAGGTAACGTTTAATCTGTTCACTCAGCGGTTCATCACCGGTCTTGTCCCCCTGCACGATGTCGGATGGCCGTTTATTAAATATGATCAGGTGGTTATCTTCAAACAGGATATCCTGGTCAATACTGCTCTTTCTCATTTGGAAAGTCAAGGGTTTTCACATCATGGATATAGGTATTCACGGCTCCGCGGACTTCTTCCGACAGGTTATGATAACGGCGCAGAAACCGGGGGGAGAATTCCATGGTGATCCCGAGCATATCATGCAGTACCAGAACCTGGCCATCTACCCATCTTCCGGCTCCGATCCCGATAATGGGAATTTTTATCTCCGAGGTGACTTTTTTACCCAACACGGCCGGAATTTTCTCCAGAACGATGCCGAAACAGCCTGCTTGTTCGAGAATATGGGCGTCTTCGATCAGTTTTGCCGCTTCGTCGTCGCCGGTAGCCCTGACCACATAGGTGCCGAATTTGTGAATCGATTGCGGAGTCAGCCCCAGATGTCCCATTACCGGTATTCCGGCGGAGAGAATGCGGTCAACCGACTCCAAAACTTCTCTGCCTCCTTCCAGTTTCACTGCATCAGCTCCCGTCTCCTTCATGATGCGGATCGATGAATTCAGCGCCTCCTTTGAATTCCCCTGATAGGTGCCAAACGGAAGATCAACAACTACCAACGCTCTTTTTACCGCCCTGACGACAGATGCGCCGTGGTAAATCATCTCATTGAGGGTGATGGGTAAGGTAGATGTGTGACCTGCCATCACGTTGGAAGCTGAATCCCCGACCAGAATGACATCAATTCCCGTACTGTCAAGGATTCTTGCAAACGAATAATCGTAGGCGGTCAGCATGGCGATCTTCTCACCCTGCAATTTCATCTCCTGAAGAATATGTGTGGTGACCTTGGTCACATCCCGGAATGATTTTGACAGTGCCATATTTGTAGATTAATTAGCAAAACTACGAAATATTTTATGTACTTTTGCCAAGTACTTAATTTCTGACCAATGCGTTACTCGAAAATTCTCCTTTTACTCGTCACCCTGGTTCCGGTGCTTTTTTCCTGCAACAAAGAACTAAATGTCAATGCCGATTGGAAAGATGTCACTGTGGTTTATGGCCTCCTCGATCAGACACAGGATACCACCTTTATCAAAATAACCAAGGCCTTTCTGGGCCCGGGCGATGCCATGCAGTTCGCAAAGATACCTGACTCAAGCAATTATCCCGACAAACTCGAAGTACGGCTCGACGAATATAACGGAACCACCCTGGTAAACTCCCTCCCTTGTGATACGGTTACAATCCATAACAAACAGGCCGGGGATTCCATTTTCTATTACCCGGATCAACTGATGTATTATACGACTGCCCCGTTGAATGAAAACAGCCTCTATAAATTGTTCATTAAAAATATGAATACAGGTAAAGAGGTCACCGCCGAGACCGAATTGGTAAGTGATTTTACTATCGAAAGGCCTCAGATTGCCAGTTTTATTCCTGGGTATACCTTTGAGGTTAAGTGGACCCCATCAAAAGTAGGTAAACGCTATCAGCTCGTTATCAGATTCTGGTATCAGGAAGCCAAGAAAACCGATCCGGCCAACCCGGTCATGAAATACATCGACTGGCTGGTATTCAACAACGTCCTGGCAGCCGATAACCAGATGACATCCTTTGATTATTTTTTCCCCGGTGATGCATTTTATTCGGTTGTTGGATCAAAAATTAAGGTCGACACCTCTCTTGCCGGCCGCAGCGCCCACCATTGCGATTTTATCTTTACCGTGGCTGCATCCGCGCTGAATACCTACATGGAAGTGACAGAACCCTCCCTGTCACTGGTCCAGGAAAGACCTGCCTATTCCAACATCAACAACGGTATTGGAATATTTTCTGCCCGGTATATCAAATCAAATAATGATATGGAGATCAGTAGTCCGACAAAAGCCGAACTGAAAGTTAATCAATACACAAAGGATCTGGGATTTTAATGTATCCGGGTCGCCATTCCGGAGGGCGGTACACTTCGAAAATTTTCCTTTCTGTCTTTTTGTCATCTTTATGACATAAAATTACTTTTGGCACAATCATTGACTATCATGGCCAAAATTTGAGAAGAACTAAATGTTTACTTTGAAAGGAGATCATTAAAATGGGTAAAATTATTGGTATTGATCTTGGAACCACCAACTCCTGTGTGGCTGTAATGGAAGGCAATGAACCTGTCGTTATCCCAAACAGCGAAGGAAGACGTACTACACCGTCGGTTGTTGGTTTTACCGAAAGCGGTGAAAGAAAAGTGGGCGATCCGGCCAAGCGGCAAGCCATCACAAATCCAAAAAACACTGTTTTTTCCATAAAACGTTTTATGGGTGAGACCTGGGACCAGGTCCAGACTGAGATCAAAAGGGTTCCCTATGTGGTCTCAAAAGGCGATAATAACACACCCCGCGTCAATATTTCCGGAAAACTGTATTCTCCGCAAGAGATCTCAGCAATGGTGCTTCAGAAGATGAAGAAAACCGCAGAAGACTATCTGGGGCAGGAGATACGGGAAGCTGTAATCACGGTACCGGCGTACTTCAGCGATTCACAGCGCCAGGCAACCAAGGAAGCCGGCGAAATAGCGGGGTTACAGGTTAAGAGGATCATCAACGAACCTACAGCCGCTGCACTGGCTTATGGCCTTGATAAAAAGAACAAAGATCTGAAAGTTGCGGTTTTCGACCTGGGAGGCGGAACATTCGATATCTCTATCCTTGAATTGGGAGAAGGAGTTTTTGAAGTCAAATCCACCAACGGGAATACGCATCTGGGCGGCGATGATTTTGACCACAAAGTCATTGACTGGCTGGCTGATGAATTTCAGAAAGATGAAGGTCTCGACCTGCGCAAGGATCCCATGGCATTACAACGATTGAAAGAAGCTTCCGAAAAAGCTAAAATAGAGCTTTCCAGTTCCATGGAAACCGAAATAAATCTGCCTTATATCATGCCGGTTGACGGGGTTCCCAAGCATCTTGTCAAAAAACTGACCCGTGCAAAGTTCGAACAGCTTATCGACAACCTGATGCAATCGACCATCCCACCCTGTCAGAAAGCGTTGCAGGATGCCGGTATGAAACCATCCGATATCGATGAAGTAATTCTTGTCGGGGGATCCACCCGGATTCCGGCTGTTCAGAAGCTGGTCAGGGAACTCTTTGGCAAAGAGCCATCCAAAGGAGTCAACCCCGACGAAGTGGTTGCAATCGGCGCTGCCATCCAGGGAGGCGTCCTCACCGGTGAGGTCAAGGATGTACTGTTGCTCGATGTGACTCCCTTATCCCTGGGTATTGAAACCCTTGGAAGTGTTATGACCCGCCTGATTGAGGCCAACACAACCATACCTACACGAAAATCCGAAGTATTCTCAACGGCTGCCGATAGTCAGACCTCTGTCGAGATACATGTATTGCAGGGTGAACGACCAATGGCCAATCAAAACAAGAGTATCGGCAGGTTCCATCTCGACGGGATTCCACCTGCACCAAGAGGAATCCCCCAGATTGAAGTTACTTTCGACATCGATGCAAACGGTATCCTTCATGTGACGGCGAAGGACAAGGCCACCGGAAAATCACAACAGATCCGGATCGAGGCATCATCCGGGTTATCCGATGAAGATATCCGCAGAATGAAAGATGAAGCACAACAAAATGCCGATGCCGACAAGAAAATAAAGGAGGAAATCGACAAACTCAACCAGGCCGACAGCATGATATTCCAAACGGAAAAGCAACTGAAGGAATTTGGCGATAAAATCCCGGCTGACAAGAAAGCAACCATCGAAAATGCCTTAAATGAGCTGAAAAACGCTCATAAAAACAGGGATTTTGCAGGTATCGACCGGGCCATTGCCAACCTGAATTCTATTTGGCAAACGGCCAGTGAAGAGATGTACAAGAATGCCTCACAATCCGGGCCGCAAGGCAATCCGAATCAGGATCCAAACACGGGGCAACCGGGTTCAAAAGGTTCCGGAAACGATGAAGTGACGGATGTCGATTTTGAAGAGGTCAAGGATAAATAAAAAGCTGATTTTATAAAACAACAGTTTATTTGGGGAGGGCGGTCTAATGAACCGCCCTTCTCATTATATTCCCGATGACGCCTGGAGCAATCCTGTAGGTTGATTTTTGTAATGAAATCAAGCATACCTTTTTTTCAGTTTTTTGTTAATAAGTTGCTGCGGAAAATTCAAAAAAAATTACCATTTTTGTAGATTAGTACCAAATTGAACGGTACGCTTAAAATTCTTTTATGAAATATCCATTGATATCAGGTTTATGCAAATTGCAGATGATAATTATGGATATTCTTTGTGATCCATGAAACGTAAAATTATTTATATATGAAACAACGTGTTACACGATCCAGACTGGTTTTTTTGCTGATGGTACTGGCTGCCACCGGATTCGGTCAGACTGTTACTGAACTGGTAGTTCCCAAATATTTCGGAAGTAAAACCGCCGCTTCTTCAAACAATGCCAGAACGGCCTTTGCTGTTTGCCTGAAAGTGGATGGACTTACACCCAATACGGCTTATGATATAAAAACTGCGGTTGCGTTGGTCACTGATGCCGTTAATGTTTACGGCGCGGGTAATTCCTGGAACGGGACCACTTTTACAGGGACCACGAACCTGTTATCCTATTTCACCACTGATGCCACCGGGAGCAGTGGCCCTTTCTGGGTTTTCATACAGCCCACCGGCAATGGTTCGCGATTTGATGCAGGTCAGCAACATAACATCCGACTGGGTTGGGTTGTTTCCGGCGGAACCATGCCCTCAGCCCCGCTTTATATAGGTACAAAAATCCTGACTGCACTCGACATTGCAGTAGCACCGCGAACCCCGGCCACCACCGATGATGGTTGTTTCGTTAAAGGGAGTTGTCTTTCACAATCCCATGGAAAGTACATGCTGATGTTTGACAATGTTGCAGGAACCGGTGATCCGTTGTTTTCCTACATGATCAGGCCGGCATCCCCGACACAATCGACCAACGCTGAATTACCTGTTGCGATCAACGATATTTATATGCAGGCCGGGACCAGTGCTGCCGGTGATTATCCGGCCGTAATCCCGATCGGCGCCAACAATCCGAACGGGGTCAGACGTGTAGAGTCGCGGAACCCGGACAATACGGTTTATGCTTTCAATACCAGTGCAACGGGTATCTGGCCAGGAGGGGCGAACACCACAACCGCCTTACGACGGGATGTCGTCATCCTGACAAACACCGACACTCCTTTGACCCCGGCAGGTCCTGCTGTTCCAACGGTAATAACGGGAACCACGGTTACAAATATTACTTTTAACACTGCTACCGGAAGCGGGGATGTAACCGGAAGCGGTGGCGGAACTATCACAGCACGGGGACTTTGCTGGAGCACCGCCGCAAATCCTACCATCGCAGGCCCCCACACCGTTGAACCAGGTACTTTAGGGACATTCACCAGCAATATCACCGGACTGCTTCCCAATACCACCTACCATCTGAGGGCTTATGCCACTACTACTGCCGGTACGGGATATGGCGCTGACATTACCTTTAGTACCCTTTGTGAAGTCATGGCTCCGCAACCCGATTTTGCAGCCAGTAAAGTGAACCTCATGGTCGGGGAGTCCATTAACTTCTTCGACTCCACCGATTTCTGTCCCGATTCGTGGAGCTGGTCCTTTATGGGCGGTGTTCCTGCCACCTCCACATTGAAAAATCCCACAGGGATCACGTATAATTATGCAGGTGATTTCACGGTTTGCCTTACTGCCACAAACCAATGGGGTCAGCAAACCTTATGCAAAAATGCTTATATACACGTTGTCGGACCAACCAATGCAAAATTGGTCATGACCGAAATAAATTACCGGTCACCCATTGGCGGAACAGACTCTCTTGAGTTCATTGAAATTTATAACAATGATGCGACTCCATGGAATCTACAGAATTTCCAGTTTACCAAAGGGATTGAATACAGCTTTCCAAATATGACCGTGAATCCCCAGGGCTATGTTTTACTTGCAAAAAGCGCCCAATGGATCCAGAATACCTATGGGGTGACCGCCCTGCAATGGAATGCGGGGGGTGCATTGTCGAACCAGGGCGAAGCTATCGTTCTTAAGGATCCGTATGGCTTCGTGATTGATTCCGTTTACTATTTGCCCACGCTTCCATGGGATACAATGGCCAACGGCAGAGGACCCACATTGGAATTCTGCAATCCCGACCTGAATAATACCGATCCCGCAAACTGGCGTCACGCGATCGAGTTCCAGGCGCTGACTCCATCGGGCGACTCCCTTTGGGCATCTCCACTTGAGGGATGCTCCTATGCTCCCATCGCCAACTTTACGGTCAGCGATTCCACCATTGTTCTGGGTCAAAGTGTGATATTCACCGATGCCTCTTCGACCAATACCGAAAACTGGTTCTGGGAATTTGAAAGGGGTATCCCTGAAACATTCAATGGCCAATCACCACCACCCATCCTATACAACATCCTGGGGTCTTACGACGTTACCCTGACTGTGACCAACAATGCCGGACATAGTGTCAAATACAAACCGGGATTTATCCAGGTCGGACCCAGCAGTACCGGTCAAACCTTACAAACACCTGCCTTCTCAGTTTATCCCAATCCTTCATCTGACGGGCATTTCACGATTGATTTCTTAAATACCGCTGCTTACACTGTTGAGGTAATTACGGAAATCGGAGTATTGTCAACCAGCCTTTCAACCAATCATAAATCGCTTCATGTCGAACTGCCTGAACTTCCATCCGGCCTCTATTTTATCAGGGTGACCGATCAGAATTCCGGCAAGACAACCGTTCAAAAAGTTATCATTCTTTAATTTCCATTTCTAAATTCTATTCTTATGAAACAATTATTTACACTGTTATTTTTAATCGCTCCTTTGATCACACTGTTTGGTCAGGGAAATGAAAATTTCAATAACTATCCTGAGACCCAGAATGCCTATCATAACGGTACTTTCATCGGCCAGGATGGTTCTACATGGACCTATACCCAGTGCCGGGGAGATTCGGTGATCGTTGCCCCGTCGCCCACCCTTGGGAAGGGTCGAAATCCCACTTCAAGCGTCATTTCAGGTACATTACAAAATGGCTGCGGAACCCTTTCATTCGATTACAAACAACCCTTCTCAACCGCTGTGAACCTGAATATTTACATTAACGGGCTGCTGGTGGGTAATTTTACCTCCAGCCAGCAAGGCCTTCTCTACAACTCAGGCCCGATCGTCGTTAACACACCGGGTGATTTTGTGCTGAAGATCAAACAGGCCGACAGTACCTCCTCAGGTCAGGTGACCATCGATAATTTCATTTGGACCTCTTACAGCGGGGGCCCGATCCCGGAACCCACCAACTACCCGACCCAGTTTGCATCGGTTGGATCACCTTTTACCATGAACCTTTCATGGACGGATGCAACCGGTGCTCAGCTTCCTGCAGCCTATCTGATCCTGGCAAGCAATGCCAACAATATTATTAACCCCGTTGATGGTACACCCGTAGGTGACGATCCGAACCTGGCAGATGGACATGGCGCCCTGAATATTCTGCAGGGTGTGCAACACGCGGTTTTCGGAAACCTTCCGGCAAATACCACTTATTATTTTAAAATTTTCCCCTATACAAATTCCGGAGCCCTTATCGATTACAAGACCGACGGAACTGCACCCTTTATCACCGATACAACGCCAAACACCGTGATCATCGACAGTATTCACTTCACCGACCGTACTTTCGGCAACTGGATCCTGAAAAATATCCTGGGTGCCGAAGTATGGAACATTGATACCAATCACGGCGTTGGTGGAACCCCTTGTGCCAAAATGAGCGGATATGCCGGCGCTTCTAATGAAAACGAGGACTGGCTCATTTCACCGGTTATGAATTTTAATGATTATACCAACGAGATCCTGACCTTCCAGTCGGCTTATAAATATAACGGGCCCGCCTTGAAAGCGATGATCTCGAATGATTATGACGGCATTACCAATCCGAATGACTTTTCGTGGACTGAACTGAATGCGACATGGTCGGCCGGCAATTGGGTTTGGACTCCATCGGGTAGCGTTAACGTGAGCAATGTATCAGGCGAACAAGTTTACATTGGCTTCAAGTACGTCTCCAGCACGACCGAATCATCAACCTGGGAGCTTGACGACATCGTGATAACAGGTGATCTGATCATCGGGATGAAAGATCCCTCCGTTCAATCAAATGAATTCACCCTTTCCCCGAATCCTGCTGAAAACTGGTGTAAAATTCGATTCAACGGAAACCAGGAAAGGACTATCCGGTTGATTTCAGTTGTCGGCGCATCATTGCTGGAGACTACAACCAGTCGTAATGAATGCCAGATCGACCTGAATAACCTTCCGGCCGGGATCTACTTTGTACAGGTGACAGATCTTACGCTGAAGTCCCATTCTGTTAAAAAACTTATTAAACACTGATTTCACTTCTTAAAGTTTAAAAGGTCGTTCACTTCGGGCGACCTTTTTTTTATTTTTGTATCGGGACATTTCCACCTACATGAGAGTTTCCAAATTTAGAAAAACGACCCCGTTCAACGGAATAGCCTTGGCTCCCGAGATAACCCGGATTACCGTGCTGATCCTAACCTGGTGTATCCTTCCGATATGGATACAGGCTCAATCGGAGATGATCATGCGGGAGGACAAACCCCTTAGGGTTGAGATCCCGGCACAATCGGCCAATGAGACCTACCGGGTGTTATCCGTGGGCAAACATGGAGTCATCCTGTTTTACAAAAGCCTTGAAACCAAAGGAGATTCAGCTGTGAATTGGTATTTTTCATATTACGATACCAACCTTCGACGTCAGTGGGTGAAAGCGATCCCTTTAAGTAACAATATGGATTTCGAAGCGGAATCTTTAACCCATGACACCCTCGCACTGTTGTTTGCTTTTTCAGGGAAAAAAAAGGGAATCACCACAAGTTTTTCGATCCTGCAGATTGTGCCTGAAAAGGATTTGTTCCTGATCACGGGAGGAATGATGAACGATCAGGAGGAGGTAGTCTCCTTCCAGGTTCAAAACGGTCGGGCATGGATCGGGATAAACATTCCGGGAGGGGCAGGATTCATCCGGACCATCGTACCCGGATCTGCAAGGTCGCGGACTTTCCCACTCGGACAGGGTGATGTGATCCATCTCAGGTGGATGAAGGCCGACAGTTCTTCTCTGTTTCTTGACGCGATTGTCAGCCGGACCGTAACGCGGAAAAGCACTGAATATTACCTGGTGAGGTACGACACTTCGGGTACAATAAAAAAAGAGTATTTGATCGGAACCCAGCAGGGTGAGCGACTCCTGACCCACCTGACTGCCATTTCCCCGGGAGGGAACGAGCTGGTACTTGGGACTTACGGCCAGGGCGCGGCGAAACAATCACAAAAGAAAATTGTCTCGGATGAATCCAGCGGCTTTTTCTCTACCGGGTTTATAAATGGGAATCAGAAAAATCTGAATTTCTTTAATTTTCTTGAATTGAATCATTCCGGATCGCTTGTTGGAGAACAGGATATTGCCAATCTGAAAAAGAAAGCCTCCCGAAAGAATAAGCCAATAAGTGAATTTTCCCTTGATTATTCAATTTTTCTGCATGAAATAAAAAAGATCGATGATGAGTACCTGCTGCTGGCTGAGGTCTTTACACCACAGTTCAGAACGGAAAGTTTTACCGATTTTGATTATTACGGTCGACCCTATACCAATACCTATTCAGTTTTCGAAGGATACCGGTTTTTGAATGCAGTTGTGGTTTCTTTTAATCCTGAGGGCAAATTGTTATGGGATAATACCATTGAAATCAGAAATATTGTTTCGACGGAACTTAAACCACGAGTATTTCTTTTTTCGTCGGTTCCCGAATTGGTTTTAGGCTATCAGTCAGATGGTAAGATATACTCGAAGATTATAAGAAAAGATGAAACCATTGAATCGCTTGATTTCTCAAGCCTTGAATTGCTACAACCCGCCGACAAATTACTGTCAGAAGCCAGGGGGAGAACCGAGCATTGGTACGACCACTTCTTCCTCAGTTCCGGTTATCAGGAGATAAAGAATATATCACGCCAACAGGATGGCAAAAGGTTTGTATTTTATTTCAGTAAAATCAGATTCGACCGGTAAAGGATTATGGCTTGGTAATAACCATCAGTTTATTATCACAGGGCAGGATCATCAGCGTACAATCTATATGGTAGTTCGGACCGTCGATAGTGAGGGTATAAGGCTGATTGCCGGTAAGTGAAAAGGGGCGGGTGTAATCTTTTTCCAACGTAACGGTACTGTGGGTCTGTACAATTTTCACGGAAATTGCCGAATCAAGTTTATTTTCAACATTGATGGTGCCTTTCCCGTCGCAGGGATCCTCAATGGTATTTTTACTGCAACCTGAGATCAAAATAGTTGCCAGGAGGGAGATCAGGATGATGATGGAATTTTTCATAAGATCAGATTGATAAATGCAAAAGTAAAAGGTTTCGTTCAATAATAAAATATTTCGTTTAATTATTCAATGACAAAATTTCATTTGTTAGGGTTGCCTGTGTTGTTGATAATTATTAAGAATATATTAAATTTGTAGTTTTTACCTTGATTAAAAGATTTCCTGCATGATTTTCATTGTTCAGGCAACCATTCAGATGAAACTTTTGTCGTACATAACAGTATAATCAAACACATTGTTCACGTCAACAAATACCATTATTATGTTCCATCGATTCCTTCGCTGCTTTTTACTGTTCCCTCTGCTGTTGGCAGCAACCCCCGGGATATTTGCTCAATGTCCTGATACACAGCCACAGATTACAGGTCCCGGTGTTGTGGGCGCCAGTGCGTCGAATTCTGTTGTTTATACAACCCCGAGCGTGACCGGTCATACCTACTCATGGGTTGTAAAGCAATTGCCGGGTAACACGATCATCAATACGTCAAGTACCAATGTGCTGAGTCAAACCTGGTCAAATCCGGGCAATTATGTGATTGAACTTACCGAAGGAATCTCGGGGAATACCTGTACTGCCGTGGCGGCAACACCTCTTAGTGTAACCGTACGTCCGATGCTGGCGGCATATTTTTATTATGAGTTTGATGTGGCTCATGGATGTTTTTACAATGTGGTTGATTTTACGGGCACCGGCGACGGTCAATTTCCCCCGGTCGATCCGACTATTACCTATGAATGGAAATGGCGGGAATATAATTCGGGTAACCCATGGACACCCTCGGGAACTGCCCGGAATACCCAGATAACTTTTCCGACTACCTCGGGAATTACTTATGAAGTGCTTTACACAGTTTCAAAAGTTGTCGGCACCACTACCTGGACTGATGAAATTACCGATTACGTGTATGTCGATCCCGATAAATACAAACCGGTACCCAATCTTGCCACGCCGACCGTTCCGAATTGTACCTATGGCGAATTTCATTTTGATGCCAGCGCCAGTGTCGCAACGCTGATGCCCACCACAGAGTCTTTCAGGTATGTTGACTGGGATTTCGGCGACGGTACTACGGCTCATTATGAAAAAACCGGTAGCACGCCTCCACAGATGACAACCACCCACGCCTACCCCACTTCTCCCGGAACTCCCTATACGGTCACCTTACGACTTGAAAATACAATCGGTTGTGTTGCAACCACCTCCATTAATATTTCGGTGCCGAATTCCGTTCCGGTTGCCTTGTTTTCGAATGATGCCGGATGTGTCGGGGAACCCACGATTTTTCATGACCTCTCGACTCCTGCAGTGGAAGGAGGATCCATCGTGAAATGGGAATGGATATGGGGCGACAACACTACGACCATCTATGATCTCAATGCCATACCGCCGACCCCACCGCCTTCACAGATTTTCCACCTTTACACGGATGCAGGTTCCAAGCATGTCACCCTTCAGGTGACGAATGCGAATGGTTGTGTATCTTCCATCTTCGGCCTGTATGTCAGTGTGATCCCATCTCCGCTCGCTAACTTCAACTACGGAGTGACCTGCGTCGATATCCCCGTCACATTTTATGATGTCAGCCAGCAAAATGGTGGCAGCGCGATCGTTTCAAGAATCTGGGACTTTGGTGAAGGCGCCCCCTCGTCCAGCCCTTCGCATACCTATGTCACTCCCGGATTAAAGACAGTGACCCTGACGGTAACCAATGAAAACGGATGTTCCGACACCAAGATCGATAATACCATCTATGTCCATCCGTTGCCTGAATTCTCCCCGGATCCTGCTGTCGGATTCACCTGGGCAAATACAACCATGCCGCTCGAAATTCAGTTTACCGATAATACCCTGACAGCTCAGGTAGGTAATAATATCCAATGGAACTTTGGTGACGGTCAATCCGGATTTGGGAAAAATCCGTTGCATATGTACACCAGTCCGGGCAGTTATAACGTCGAAATGACCTGTACCAGTACCGATGGATGTTACCGGACCTATACGGATATGATCTCCTTTACACCGCCTGTGCCTACCTTCCATCCGATTCCCTATGATGCCTGCCTTGACAAGGAGGTCAGATTTGTTCCGGACCCCGTTATGGGAACCATTGTATCAGAGGAATGGCAGTATCAGGATGAAGGTTATACTCCCGATCCCTCCCTCACAGCTCCTTACACGGTAAAACATACCTTTGTCCCGCCGGTTCCGATGCCGGCAGTCGATACCCATTCATTCAAAAGCTATGGTACTAAGGCTGTGCGCCATGTGATTACCCTGGCCGGAACGCCTAATGTGGTAGTTGATTATATCGATTATGTAACGATTCATGATACGGCCATTGCCAACTTTACCTGGAACAATATCAATCAGCTTCCCGTGGGCGGACCACCCTTGCCGGGTTGTAAAGGGCAGGAGGTGTTTTTCTTCGACCAAAGCACACCCCCGATCGGAAGCTCCAACGCTCAGATCATTGCCTGGAAATGGGAATTTGATGATCCGGCGTCGAGCCTGAACAACGTGGCCTATACCAAGAATTGCAGCCATATTTTCATGGATCCTATCCGGACTTCTTTCAATGTCAAACTGACCGTGACCAGCAGCGATAACAATTGTGAATCAATCATCATCAAAGTTATAAGCATCAAAGCCTCCCCTCCGGCTAATTTCATCGTCAACAATAATCCTAACGCCAATGTGGGATGCCTGTCAACCACAGCCTTACCGGTATTAACCTACTTTGATTATGATCCGGCCATCATCCCGGATCCCTTACAGGTGGCAAACTGGGCCTGGGATTTCGGTGACAATACCTCCCAATCCGGACCTTATCTGAGCAGTATCTCACACGCTTACCTTACCCCTGGCTGGAAAAACGTACTACTGACCATAACCGACCTGGATGGATGCCGGAATACCGTTTCAAAACAGGTTTATATCAATCCATTACCGTTACCCGACTTCTCATTTACCACCAATACCTGTGAAGGGCAACCGGTCATGTTCACTGATCTCTCACAACCGGGTGGCGGCCTGTTAAACGATTATATTGTCCAGTGGGAATGGTTCTGGGGCGACGGGAGCATCCCCGACCCGCAGGTTGTCACGAACAGTGGTACCGTCTTTCACACATTTCCCGTTATCGCCGGTCAATATACTTGGTCGGTCAGATTAAGGGTGACCACCAACTACGGTTGCGTGAATGAAATCACCAAGGAGGTTACGCTGAAGCCGGCACCAGTTGCATTCTTTGAAATCGAGCCATTATCACCGCAATGTATGACTCCGCAGTCGATCCAGTTTGTGGATAAAACAGTCCCGACAACGGCAACCGGAGCAGTAACATCCTGGGCCTGGACCTTTGGTGACGGCGGAACCTCCACACTTCAGAATCCCTCGCATGTTTACCAACTAGCCGGCCCTTATACCGTTTCATTGACTGTTACCACCACGAATGGCTGTTTCAACACCTATGGAACTTCTGTGACCGTAAACGAATTGCCCGTTGCTGATTTCCATGTCGCTACAGCCTCCAATACCTGCGAACAGGGACCGATTCAGTTCATTGATGATTCGCAGCCCAATGCAGCCGCCTTCAACTCTTACCTCTGGACTTTCGGCGATGGCGGTACCTCTGTTCAGCCTTCACCACAACATACTTATTCCACCTATGGAATTTACCAGGTTACACTGACGGTTACCAATTCGAACGGATGTATTCATTCAGTCACAAAACCGGTTACCGTCAATCCCAAACCCATCGCTGAATTTACCTTTACCGCCACCAGTTGTTTAGGAAGCCCGGTTTCATTTGTCAACGCATCCTTTATACCTTCTGGTTTTTCAGGGTATATAAATCAGTGGGTATGGGATTTTGGCGACGGAACTGCTCCTGTCACTATTAATTATCCCGACCAGCCTGACGTTACACATACTTTTGCCGGCAGCGTTACCTCGCATACAGTTCGACTTACTGTTACAACTACCAACGGGTGTACCGCTTACAAGGAACATCTTGTCAACAGTATTCCGGCTCCGGTTTCTAATTTCAGCTATTCCAATACCCTCTGTATCGGACAAACAGTTCAATTCAAGGATGAATCTCAGCCCAATGGCGGCGGAGGATTACAAACCTGGAACTGGAATTTCGGAGATCCGCTCTCGGGCAGCAATACCTCTACCCTGCAAAATCCCTTCCATATTTTCAGTGGAACCGGACCGTTTGTAGTCAGCCTGCGTGTTACCAGTACGAACGGTTGTTATAAAGATACTTCCAAAACGGTTATTATTAACCAGTTACCAGTTGCCGATTTTGGAACCTCGACTGTTACAACCAATTGCGAAGGCAGCGCCATTCAATTTGTCGATCTTTCCATTGCCAATGCACTCGGTATTTCATCCTATTCCTGGAATTTTGGTGACGGCGGCACTTCAAACCAACAATCACCGCAACATACTTTCGCGACTTACGGGATCTTTAACGTGACACTTACTGTTGTGAATTCCAATGGATGCATTCACTCGGTTACCAAACCGGTAGCAATTGATCCGAAACCCATTGCACAGTTCACCTTTTCACCCTCCAGTTGCATAGGATCGCCGGTAAGTTTCACCAACCAGTCGTATGTGCCTACGGGATACACGGCATTAATCAATACCTGGGTATGGGATTTTGATGACGGGACCCCTCCGGTTGTTATCAATTTACCTGCCAACCCCAATGTTGTTCATACATTTGCCGGTTCGGCCACCATTCACAATGTAAAACTCACGGTTACCACCACGTCGGGTTGTACCTCTTTTGTGATCAAAACGATAACAAGTGTTCCGAAACCTGATGCATATTTCTCCTGGAGCGGTTCTGCATGCGAGCAACAGCCTGTTCAGTTCACCGATCAGTCACAAACCAATGGTGGAGGCGCTATCCAGGTTTGGAACTGGGATTTCGGCGATCCTGCCTCAGGGAACAATAATACAGCGACCAACCAGCATCCGACCCATAATTTCTCACATCCATCGCCTCCCGATTTCAGTATCACACTGATCGTTATCAATGGCAATGGATGCCGTGACACACTGGTTCAGTCGCTGAGTGTTAATGCACGGCCTGTGGCCGATTTCATCACCGACACCGTTTGCCAGGGTTCGCTGACCTCCTTTACCGACCAATCCACCGCCACACCCGGTCCGATTGTCGGTCGTTTGTGGGAGTTCGGCGACGGACAAACCTCTTCAACCAATAATCCGACTCATCTGTATGGCACTCCGGGAACCTTCCTGGCAAAATTGACCGTGACGACTTCACAAGGTTGTACCAAAGATACCACGAAGTCGGTAGTGGTTTTAGGAAAACCGGTTGCTAACTTTACGTATTCTTCGCCTAATTGTGCTCAGGATTCGGTCCAGTTCTCAGATATCTCCTCGACGCCTCACGGATCGATTAAAAGGTGGCAGTGGGATTTTGGTGATGGTACGGCACCCGTAACTATTAATTTCCCGGTGAATCCCAATGTGAAACATTCATTCGCAGCGGGAGGAAATTATAATGTCACCCTGACCATAACCACCAGCGATTCCTGCACGGCTCAGAAACAGAGTCAGGTGCAGATCGGCTTCAGGCCTCTGGCGAATTTCATTGCAGGCACCAATTCGTGCGCCATGACCGCGGTTCAATTCACCGACTTGTCGCAACTCAACAGTGGGCCGGCTATATCGATCTGGAGCTGGAACTTCGACGATCCTGCTTCAGGAATCAACAACACAGCGAGCACGCAACATCCGATGCATGCCTTTACTGCAGGAGGAACGTACAATGTATTATTGCAAGTAACCAATGCAAACGGGTGTATCGACAGTATCCGCAAACCTGTTTCGGTCAACCCGGTGCCGGTAGCCATTTTTACGGCCGATACCGCCTGCGTAGGTAGTCCGACACAGTTTAACGACGCCTCCACAACACCATCGGGAAGCATTTCAGCCTGGTCATGGAATTTCGGGGATCCTTCAAGCGGTTCCAGTAATGTATCAACCTTACAGAACCCGACTCATACTTACGCCACCGCAGGAACCTATGCAGTGACCTTGCAGGTGACCAATTCACATCAGTGTGTCAAAGACACGGTGGTACAGGTGGTTGCCTATCCAAAGCCGACGGCCATGTTCCAGTACGAGGCTGCCTGTATCAATGATTCGACTCAATTTACCGATTTCTCGATTGCACCGGGCAGTCAGATCATAGGTTGGTTCTGGGACTTCGGTGACGGTACAGGTACTGCAACCATCCAGAATCCGAAATATCTTTATACAACCCCCGGAACCTATGAGGTGAAACTGGTCGTGACCAACCTTACAGGATGTACCGATTCAGTTAAAATTCCGGTCATTGCCCGCCAGGTTCCGGTTGCACAGTACTCCTATTTGAGCTTCTTCTGCCCTGCAGGAAAGGTTACGTTCCAGGATCTGTCGACTGCAACTGCTGCAGCCATCGTCGATCGTCAATGGATTTTTGTTCCGGGAGCGTTCTCAAATTTGCCCAACCCGACCTATACATTCTCCCCCACCAATCAAAAATATGCAGTGTCGCTCATTGTCACCGACACTTATGGCTGCAGGGATACGGTTGTCGACAGTGTTTTCGTAAAGCCCGGATTCCAATTCTCCTTCTCAAACGACAATGTGTGTGAAGGATATACTACGCACTTCACCCCGGTCAATCTGACCACGGGCGACAGTCTCTATTCGGTATCGTGGAACTTCGGGGATCCCTCGAGCGGCCAGACCAACAATTCTACCGCGTACCGACCGACCCACACCTTCTCCGGTCCCGGAACCTATATCGTGAAATTCAAAGCATACAACACCGATAACTGTGTCGACAGCGTTTATAAGGAAGTTCAGGTGTATGAAGCGCCGGAGCCGTTGTTTGGTTACATCTCGACGCCGTGCGACAGTACCATCCAATTCTTTGATTCAACCGCTAACCCGGGAACCGGTAGTATAGCGAGTTGGAAATGGATTTGGGGGGATGGCGGTGATACCACCATTCTTGCGCCCGGACCGGGAAATAAATCACACCTTTATGTAGACGCCGGTCTGTACCAGGTTACCCTTGTGATAACCAACAGCAATGGGTGTATCGACAGCATTACCAGGACTGTCCAGCGATTCCCGTGTATCCAGGCTGTGTTTACGGTTAAAGATACGCTTTGTGCCAGGTATGAGATTGCCTTTGGCGACAGCTCCCTGCCGGTGGCGAGGATCAATCAATGGAAATGGATATGGGACGATGGAACAGAGACTACCTACACCACATACGCTCCCGTGGTCTATCATACCTATGCCGATAGCGGACTATATCAGGTCAGGCTTGAAATCAATGCCCTGATTAACGGAACCCCGATCACCGAAAATATGGTTCAAACGATCCGGATACGACCGACGCCCGTGACCTATTTCTCCAATCCTTCGGTTTGTTTGAACCAGATCACATTGTTCAGGGATACCTCACAAACCTTTGGCGAAAAGAACACCTGGTGGCACTGGAATTTCAGTATAAATCCGACAGATTCTTCCAATGTCAAGAATCCACCACATAAATACGACACTGCAGGTATTTACAATGTCAAACTTGTGGTCATGAATAAATACGGTTGTAAGGATTCATTGACCAAAGAGACCCGCGTTTACCGCCTTCCTTCAGCAGCATTCGATAACACGGCTGCCTGTGCAGGCGATCCTACCTATTTCACTGATATTTCGGTCGAGGCTGATGCTCCGTTGGGTGCCTGGAGGTGGTTCTTCGGCGATCCTGCATCGGAGTCAGATACCTCAAATCTGAAAGATCCGGAATACATCTATGAGAAAACGGGTGACTACTCTGTAAATATGATTGTCATGGATACTTACGGATGTGCTGATACCGTTGATTCAACTGTGCGTGTGAATGTCACGCCGTTGAGTGCATTTACGGTGGTTTCAGGATATAATGGGAAACAGGGACAGATCAAACTTAACAACGTGTCGGCCGATGCGAAGAGTTATTTCTGGGATTTCGGTAACCAAAAGTATTCATCCGAGGAAAATCCCGTGGCAACCTATACTGAAGATGGCGTCTATGTTATCAAACTCATCGCCACCAATGAATTTGAATGTACCGATACCACATTCTATGAATACCGGCTCCTATTGAAGGGATTGTATGTTCCCAACGCGTTCCTGCCGACCAGTACCAATTTGAGCGTCCGGTTGTTCCAACCCATCGGGATCAATCTGAAACAAGGTTTTTATCACGTTGCGGTATTTGACCTCTGGGGTCATCAGTTATGGGAGTCAACCAAACTGGATGATAAAGGAAGACCGGTTGAGGGATGGGATGGTACTTATGAAGGCAAGTTGATGCCACAGGGCAACTACATGTGGAAAATCACTGCAACCTTCGTTGATGACACGCCGTGGACAGGAGGCGACATTGGTCAGGGTGAATACAAGACTATGGGAACTGTAACATTAATCCGCTAATTGCTAACAATATTCTAAATGAAAAAGCGATATATATCAACGATCCTGGTTCTGCTGTGTTGGTCTGTTTTGTTACCGGTGGCTATGAGCCAGCCCGATATGAATTACTCTCAGTATTTCAGCACACCGACTTACTATAACCCGGCGTATACCGGGATCAATACCGGGATCAGGGCAAGATTTTTGTTTCGGGATCAATGGCCCACCCTGCCGATTCCTTACAAGTCCTATTTTTTCTCGGCCGATCTCGGAGATCGTAATTTGCCAGGATCAGGCGGACTCGGAATCATGATCAACCAGGATACCCCGGGAGCGGGACTGGTCAACAACTTTGGGGCTGCTCTGACCATCGGGGTCAGGATCCCGATAACCAGCTTCATGATCAGTCAGCTTGGTATCAAAGCCGGGGTGATGCAGCGGCGGATCAACTGGGATGCACTGGTCTTTGCCGATCAATTGAGTCCATACGATGGGAATGTTTATCAAACAACTGCCGTTATTCCCTCCGACGCGGGCAAACGGGTAGTTCCTGATTTCGCTGCCGGTGGTGTGTTACAGTTTATAAATCCGCAGGGAACGATCAATGGGAATATTGGTTTTGCCGTGGATCATATCTTTGCCCCCGATGTAAGTTTTCTCTCAACCGGAGCATCACCCTATCCCCGTAAGTGGGTCGGACAGATTGACCTGGTATTTACAGCGGGACAGGGTGGATCGTCGTCAGCCATGTACCGTGCCAGTGACGAACCACTCAAGATCAACATCGGCGGATTGTATCAGAACCAGGGGAGCCTGAACTCATTGCAGGTCGGTTTGAATTTACTCAAATTCAACATTTATTTAGGCGCCTGGTATAAGACTACCATGACCGGCGTCGTAAATAATGTCGTCGCACTTGTGGCAGGCTATCGTTACCGTTTTTATGAGGATATGAATATCAAATTCATGTACAGCTACGATTTACAGGTTTCGGGTGCTCTCAATGGCACAGGCGGAGCTCATGAAATCGGGATCATCCTTGAATTTGATAAGCTGCAGATCTTTGGCGGCGGCGGAGGTGGCGGCTTTGTTCCCGGCTCCGGAGGTCGCAGGGGAGGCGGACCGATGGAGTGTCCGACCTTCTATTAAAAACTGAAAGAAAAAAGAGACGGGATCGAAGCCCGTCTCTTTTTTTATGACGAGACATGGGCATTCTCAATCCATGTTTGCAATGATCTCACTGCCGAATTCAGAACATTTCAGTGTTGTAGCCCCCTGCATGAGACGTTCAAAATCGTAGGTCACACGTTTTTTTGCAATGGCGCCTTCGATTCCCTTTTCAATTAAACGGGCAGCTTCATTCCAACCGATGTAATCGAGCATCATCGCTCCCGAGAGAATACCCGAACCCGGATTTACCTGGTCCTTTCCGGCATATTCAGGGGCTGTTCCATGGGTTGCTTCAAAGACGGCATGACCGGTGATGTAGTTAATATTTGCACCGGGGGCAATGCCGATACCACCTACAATGGCTGCCAGGGCGTCGGAGATATAATCGCCTTTGAGGTTCAGTGTGGCAATAACACTGTACTCGGAGCGTCGCGTCAGAATTTGCTGCAAAAAAGCATCTGCAATGACGTCCTTGATGATTATTTTGCCCCGGTCAATGGCACTTGTTAACTCGGAATTGGCAACCGCCTCACCATGATCCGCCTTGATTCGGTCAAAATCCTCCCAGGTGAAAACATGTTCCCTGAATTCACGTGCTGCAAGTTCATATCCCCATTTTTTGAACATCCCTTCTGTATACTTCATGATATTTCTTTTATGTACCAGGGTCACCGATGGTTTGTGATGCTCCAGGGCATAAAGGATTGCAGCGCGGATAAGCCGTTCAGAACCCTCCTTCGAAACGGGCTTGATCCCGATGGAGGAGGTCTCCGGGAACCGGATCTGCCTTACGCCCATTTCCTCCCTGAGAAATCTTATGATTTTCATCGATTCGGGCATGCCGTTTACACAGTCTCCGATCCAAGGGCGTTGCTGTTAAAAGAGAAGGCCCGGCTGCTCTCAAAAGAGAAGGGCAGGGAGGACGAAATGGCGCTCTATGAGGCTATCGAACGGATCGGACCGGAGATTTTCTATGAATTCAAAGGTTCCAAGGATAAACTGATCTCGCCGAATGTCGATTTCTATTCCGGTTTCGTGTATGACTGTCTGAAGATACCCAAGGAATTATATACCCCGTTGTTTGCCATCTAACGTATCAGCGGATGGTGCGCCCATCGGCTTTAAGAGATGATCAGCGGCAGGAGGATCATCCGGCCGGCGTATAAGACCGTTGAACCTGCCGGAAGTTATATTCCCTTAGAGGAACGATAGAAGCCTGTTATAGAACTTGGGCTTAATCGTCGTGATTGAATACCTTGTATTACTGATCAATCGGTAACAGCCAGCTTAACAATCCTTGTTTCCCCTGAAGTCTTAAGAGTAAGCAGGTACATTCCGGCTTTTAATTCACGGATGGGTATGACCAACTGTGATTGATGACCTGATTTCCCTGAAAGAACAGTTGCGCCTTGGATATCGCAAATCTGAAACTGTTCGACGGGTAAATCCGAATTAACGCTTACGATGTCATCAGCGGGATTGGGATATATCGTGATGTGCTCCGATGGATGTTTGTCAATCCCCGTGATATAATCAACAAACAGGGTATCGCAGGGGGCTTCACAAAGAAAGGTCATCGTAGAAGGATCGTGTTGTATCGCTGTGATCAGGTAGATGAATTGTCCCGAAGGATACCAGGTTGGCAGTATATCATGATAGACGGTATCGGTAATCAGACTTGTGTTCAGTTTTACGAGCGGTTGGATGTTCGGCTCGAGCGTACGGTAGATATTATACCCCGCAATATATGGCAGATTGTCGCATTCAGGCGGCTGCCAGGAGAGTATAATGGTGTTTGCCGACTGGGTGTAAGCACATGCTGAAGGTCCGGCACATTCGTGGGATACCAAGATGTTGTCGACGAACCAGCCGGAGATGTTTGCGCTGTTAACCCCGCCGGCCTTGAAGGCAACCAGAAAGGATACCCCGTTAACCAGGGAGATATCAATCTTTTGATGAATCCAACCGGTGGAACCATTATTGGTGACCTGGAATACCTCGATCCAGTCATTCGTAATTTTGTACCTGGCGCTTAATTGTTCAGTTCCGGTCGCAGCTATGTCATCCAGCTTATAATCAAATTCAAGGTACATGTTCCCGCATTTCCAGGGCATTCCCGGCAGGGCAGGGGTGTACATACTGCTTGCATAATTCTGGTTGACGGGAAGCCCGGAGAACATGGCAGTCGGCAGCGGATTACCCAGGGAAGTCGAAACGGACCAGTTCAACTGTGAAGGTGTGAACTGCCAGTTGTTGAAAGCAAATGTGCCCTGGTCCCAGTACTCCTGGAAAGGCAAAACGATATCACAGTTAATAGAAATGGTGACAGGCCCCGAGGGAGCCGATTCACCAAACTGTCCCGGTTGTCCATAGGCTGTCAGATCATACCTGGCCGTCACCGAATAGGTGTAATTAACTCCGAGTTCCACCATGTAGTCATAATAAATGAGGGTTGCACCATCCGGGATGTAAAAATACTGCATGCCATTACGGTAGATATAATATCCGACCAGTCCGGGAGGCGTGGTTCCCCCGGGTTGCTGCGGAAGTTGCCAGTACAGGTAGCTGCCGCATTCTACCGCCGAGCCTGCAAGGTTTTGAGGTGGGTACAACGTGTATCCCGATCGGGATCCCTGGTGCGGTATGCCCCCGGCGACAGCCTGAAGTCCCGCAGATGCCAGTATGAGCATCGTGAAAAAAAGGTAAATGAACGGTTTCATGATTTGGTTGATATTTAGGTGAAAGAATAAGGGGTGAAAAGTCAGGTAAATATAACAAATATTTACCTGAAATCAATGCGTTTGAAAAAATGAATGAAGGCAAGAGGGTATGAAGTTATAAAGGGGGAAAAGGAAACAAGGATAAGTAACAGATAAATGTTTCAGTATACTTACAGGTACAGCGCGGTTATATTGCGAGCAACAAGCTTTCCGGAAATCTTACGGGGCAGGATCCGGGTGAGCAGGAAATAGGCAGCACGGTTGCCGCGGCCGGAAATACAGATTGCTTTTCTGCCGACCATTTTCAACGCAAAGGCAGCCACGGTTTCCGGTTTTTGTATCTGGGGTTTGAACAATCCATACTTTGGCCGGGTCGATAAAAACATCGGGGTTTCGGTGACTCCTGCGCAACATGCTGTTACATCGATGCCTTTTTGTTTCATTTCGTGGTGCAGCGATTCGGCCAGCAGGATGATGAACCCCTTCGTGGCTGCGTAGGTTGCGACCAGCGGGGGACCGATCAATCCGGCCAGAGAGCTGATCAGCAGGATACCGCTCCGGATTCCGTTTTGTTGCTCGTTTGCAAACTGGCGCACCAGGTGGATTAAAGTCCGGTTGTTTGTATTAATAAACCGGTCGACTTCATCCGGGGCAAGGTCGATAAAAGCGGTCACCTTACTGAAAGCTGCCACATAAACCAGAAGCCGGCACTGTACCGAACGGATTGCTTCCATACAAACCGATGCTGCGTCGGTCGATGCAAGATCAAGGCACAGGATTTTAATACGTGAATCCACAGATCCCCTAAGCTGGTCCGGCCCGGTTGCCCGGTCTTCACCGGATATTTTTCCGGACGATACAATTCCTGCTTCCTTTCCCGATTCCGGTTGTTGTTGCGGTATCATCGCGAATCCCGGTTCCAGTTTTTCTGCCAGGTTCTTGAGCGCCTGTGCATTGATATCGACCAGGATCACATTGAAACCTGCCCGGAAAAGTTGAATGGTAAACGCTTCCCCGATCCCCTCTGCGGCGCCGGCTACCAGGGCCCATTCCCCATATCTTTTCAGGAGTTCATGCATGATTTTTTTATCTTTGATGCCCGGAATAACAGGGATTTCGCGCACAATATTACATAATTCGCTGAATTATGAAGCATTTGCTTTTTTTCTTTTTACGGATCCTGAAATACATACAGAGAGCCAGGTTGAAGATTTCGGGTAAAACGGAGGCCGATATTCACGACCAGCGGGTCGTTTCGGGGAAAGCCTGGGAAGAGTTTTGTGATAATCTTAAAAGCGCCGGCGCTTCCCTGATGTATCCGGGATCCCCCACCGACCCTTTCAATCAGGCTGAAGGTTTGAGATATCTGACACGGTTGACCCGGGGTGGACTGGAAGCTTTTGTCGAATACGGGGACCCGGCATTCCCGGTACTGTGTCGAACTGCCCATGAAACAATAAAACTTGGCGCCGATAATCCCGATAACCACTACTTTAATGCCCAGATCTCCGGAAAATATTGTTACAGGATTAAAGGCAAAAGAAATACCGTTGACTATATTGGTTTCTTTACCCGCAACGGGAATTATGGCACCACCGGCGGGCTGGCCCCCTGCGGATCTCTTGAGGGCAAAGATCTGGTGACGGAACCGGATGGCTCGTTTGAGATTATCCTGAGCCCTGAGCCCCGGGGAAAAAACTGGCTGAAGACGGATGACAGTACCTCTCTTTTGATTGTAAGGCAGACCTTTTTGAATCGTTTTGAAGAAATACCGGCCGAAATCCATATTGAAAACCTCGACGGAAGAACACATCCCGATCCCATCACGCCTGCCGCAATTGACAAAGGCTTACAAACAGCCTCGATGTTTGTTGCAGGCGCGTCGCTGCTTTTTGCCAAATGGGTGAACGGATTTCAAAAGCATACCAATAAACTGCCCTTGTTTGACCCTGCAGTTTCGGATGCAGCCGGAGGCGATCCCGGTATTTTTTACTATCACAGCCATTGGAGGCTGGATGACGATGAGTCGTTGTTAATTACCGTGAAGCCTCCGCAATGCGATTCCTGGAATTTCCAATTGAACAATTATTGGATGGAATCGCTCGACTACCGGTATTTCACCATCTGTATTAATAAGGCGACCGCCCATCAGAACCCCGACGGATCGGTGCGTGTAATTGTTGCACATAACGATCCGGGTCATCCCAACTGGATCAATACCTGCGGACACAGGGAAGGGACCATGCTCTGGCGCTGGTATCGCTTGCACCCCGGCGAAAATCCGGTGGAACCTTTCTGCGAAATAGTTAAAACTCCTCGGTGAATTTCGAAATTCTGAATTGTTGATATTAACTACTGATCATATTGATACTCTTGATTCTTAATGATGTACGACGTTGACCTGCTTAAAGAAAACTTCCGAAAAAATCCTTTCTGGTTCAGGTTTTTAAACGCGGGATGGAAAGCCACCTATCCGCTGGGGACAAAACTTAAACTTGATAAGGATGATTTGATCCGGACTGCGAAAAAAACAACGGGATTGTCGGATTTCGGCCCCGATTTTAATGATGAACCCCTCGACCGGTTACTTTGGTCCATAAACCATGAAGCAAATCTTCATCCGGTCGGGAGGTTTATTACACGCCAGCGCTATGTCAGTCTGCTCAGTATCAGGCTCAGGGCTGCTTACTTTTTTAAAAATTACCCGCAAATTCTTGGACAGCCTCTCTATCCCGCATGGATCATCGTAGGGTTGCAACGAACCGGAACCACCAAGTTGCAACGGCTTCTGGCCGTCGATCCTGATCACCGGGTAATCCCGAGTTGGGAAGTGATCAATCCCATGCCGCTCAATGTGAATCTGTACCGGGATCAGTTGCAGAATCCGGCTCCTGTCGGAGTACAGCAACAAGATCCATCCGTGGTTTACCCAAAGGCCGGCGACCGTCGCATCAGGATGGCCAATTTATCGGTGGATGCCGTACGATTGATGTCGCCCGGTTTCTTCGCTGTTCATCCCATCGACGCCCTTCAGCCGGAAGAGGATATTCTGATGCTCGACCTCAGTTTCATGAGTACTACCCCCGAAGCAATGATGCCGGTTCCAACTTACGCGTCATGGCTCGAGCGGTCGGATCAATCGGAAGCCTATGCCTACGCGGTGAAGATCCTGAAATTTCTCCAATGGATCCATCCGGCAAAGCGGTGGGTGTTGAAAACCCCGCATCATCTTGAGTTTCCCGATTTGATTGAAAAACATTTCGGAGCGGTTCACTTTATCTGGCCGCACCGGACCATTTATGAATCCGTTCCATCCTATTTAAGCATGCTTACTTACAACTCACTGATGTTTTGTGAGGAGGTTGATCCTGAAAAGATTGCCCGTCACTGGGTGCGAAAAATCGGTTATATGCTCGATAAAGCGCTGGATTACCGGTTAAAGAAGGACAACGCAGGTAAATTCACCGATCTGTGGTACCATGATTTGATTTCCAGTTCGATGGAAGAGTTATCAAAAATTTATAAGTTGGACGGAGGTCTGACCCCTGATCTGGTCCGGAGAATTCGGGAACATGAGGCAAGCCATCCACACCGTAAATACGGGACCCACCATTATTCACTGGCCGATTTTAACCTGACTCAGGGTGATATTGACCGGCACACGAAACGCTACCAGGACTTTATAGCCAAACTATATGACAAACATCAACGACCCTAAAACAAAGAAATACAACAACCCTTTCACTGCAACCTTAACAGGAATCCGTGACCTGTTCAGGAAACTTCCTCCGGCAGGGACCCTGAAACCGGAGGATCGCCTCGATGGAAAAATAGTCCTGGTCGACGGATCAAGCTCGGGACTGGGCTACGCTGTGGCGCTTGATGTTGCCCGTCGCGGAGCACGCCTGATCATGGCCTGCCGCAGCGGGATCCCGGGAAAGGGGGAAATGATCAAAAAACTTTCCGGAAATCAACAGGTGAAAATGCTTCCGGTCGATTTCTCGGATCTCGGGAGCATTTATGAGCTGGCAAAAAACATTCGCGATGAGGTTGGCCCGATCGACATTTACATCAGCAACGCGGGAATTGTGCCCAAAAAAAGCAGGAAAACCCCACAGGGCCTCGAAGAGATGTTCATGGTAAACTACTTCTCAAAGTTTGTTTTTATAAACCTTTTAATCGAAAACGGTTGTTTCGCTTGTAAACCCGAGCCTTCGCGCATTGTCCTGGTCTCTTCCGAAAGCCATCGTAATCCTGATAAGTTCGACTGGGATGGATTCGGGATCTATCGCGATTATTCCATCGGAAAGTCCATCGAACTTTACGGGTATTACAAGCTGTTGCTTACGACTTTCTCTGTCGAGTTATCCAGGAGAATCAATGCTGATGAAGCGGTTCGCTGCTCGGTCTTTGCCCTTTGCCCGGGCCCGGTAAATTCCAATATCGCGAGGGAGGCGCCTTTGATTTTTCAGCCTTTGCTCAAACTGGTATTTTCTATCTTTTTCCGATCGCCTGCCAGGGCTGCCATTCCGGTTGTTTACCTGGCGGCTTCACCCGATCAGAAAGGAAAACCCTATGACTATTTCTTTCTTATGAGCAGGAAAGAAATCGATGAAAAAGCATCCAATCCCGAGAACGGGAAAAAGCTTTGGGATCTATCTCAGGCGCTGCTGGAGAAATTAAGACAAACACCGTCAGATAACGCTTCCGGGATGTGTTAAAGAGCAATTCAAAAGCTGTACAGCAGTTTTATCTCTTCCTCCCAAATTGATTCATCGGGTGTCTCGAGAATCAGGGGCATATCATCAAACCGTGGATCATGCATGAGGAGTTTAAAAACCTCCATCCCGAGGGTTCCCTTTCCAAGACTGTCGTGCCGGTCGACCCGGCTGTTAAGCCCTTTTTTGGCATCATTCAGGTGCATCCCTTTCAGATATCGGAACCCGATGATCCGGTCAAATTCACTAAACGTATGGGTGAATCCTGCCGGCGTTGAAAGGTCATAGCCGGCTGCAAACGAGTGACAGGTATCGATACACACGCCGACGCGTGATTTATCCTCCACGCGGTCGATAATGTATCTCAGGTGTTCGAATTTATAACCCAGATTACTTCCCTGGCCCGCCGTATTTTCAAGAACGGCAATCACTCCCTTGGTTTTATCAAGGGCGATGTTAACCGATTCGGCAATCCGCTCCAAGCACTCCTCATCCGAAATCTTTCCGAGCGATCCGCCGGGATGGAAATTCAGTTGATCGAGCCAAAGCTGTTCGCATCGTGATATCTCATCAATGAAAGCTTCCCGCGACTTAGCCAGCCCATCGGCTTCCGGGTGTCCCAGGTTGATCAGGTAACTGTCGTGGGGCAAAATTTGAAAAGGTTTGTACCCGTGTTTATCACAGTTTTCCCTGAAGTTTCGGATTGAGTCCTTCGTGAGGGGCGCTGATTTCCACTGTCGCTGGTTTTTAGTGAACAGCGCAAAAGCTTTTGCCCCGATTTCATGGGCATTCAATGGTGCGTTTTCGACTCCGCCTGAGGCGCTTACATGTGCTCCGATATATTTCATCTGTTAATAATTTTATATTTCAATGGTCAGATGGAATATCCATAATTTTCATTCGCGTTTTGAATAATTTTGGTTCGAATGGATATTTCATCCTTTAAATTTTATGAACAAAACAATGTTAATTTTATTTTTTCAGGGTTTTTGCTTTTCGGGAAGATCCATGGTCCGCGCACAAAAATCCATTGATTTCAAATTGGATGTAAAAATAGTCGTTTTTTCGAGATTTAAATTTCATCCGGTTCTGATGCCGGATCCCTCCTGTTAAATCTTCGTTAAAGGAACTGCAGCCGTTTTTTTTCTTTATATTTGTAAAAAATATAGCCATGAAAAAGATATTCCTGATCTCAATTTTAGTAGTGACAGCGGTGAGTTTGTTTGCACAGATATCACTGAATCAGAAAAATAACGGATTGATTCCGGGGGAGACTGCCTCCGTTCAGGAAACCCGGTTTATGGAACCCGGCGCTTCGGGAGCAAATCTGATATGGGATTTTTCCAAACTTCAGAATACAGAAACCAAGCCGGCAGGCCAGATAAGTACCGTTCCGGTCAAGGCTCTTAACGGTGTGGGCGCTTACAATCTGGTACTCAATGAGGGTGGATATGAATATTTCTACAATGCCGATGAGAACGGATTTGAAGAGGTTGGGATGATCAGCAACGATAATGAGATCGCCCTTGTTTATACCGATCCGATCCGGAAAATGAACTATCCGTTTACGTATGGTTCCCACATCGGCGATACCTATAGCGCTTATTCCACCTTTAAAGAAACCACGCGTATCGATTATTCCGGTGAATATACCGTAGATGGCGACGCTTTCGGCACCTTGATCCTTCCCGACAGGGTACTTAAAAATACCCTCCGGATTAAAGTTGCCCGGAATGGAATGGAACGGTACATGTGCGGTTCAACCGAAGTTCATTCCGAAAGATATCTCTGGTACGCAGCCGGGTACCGGTATCCTGTGCTGACCCTGAGCATTGTTAACTACCAGATCGGCGGACAAGCGCCGGTAACAACCCGTAAGGCCACATTGAATGTCAACCAGCATGTTGAAACCGAAGTGATTGCCGGATTGGACCCAACGCAAAAGCCCGATCAATCGGATGTTTCGGTTATCCTCTACCCGAATCCGTTTAATGAAAAGTTGACCTATAATTACTATCTGAGGAAAGATATGTCGGTATCGATCGATTTATTCGACATTACCGGAAAAATCTCAGCGAAGCTTTTGAAAACCCAGAGCCAGGCAGAAGGCTTGCATACCGGTGAAATCAACAGCCAGACAAAAGATCTGAACCCCGGGATCTATTATCTCCGGTTCACCTTCGACAACAAGGTTGTCACCAACAAGATCGTGAAGATCTAATCTGCTTCACCTTTTATTTTACCTCTAAATCACCGGTCAGGACACCGAGGAGGTTATTGTTTTTGTCATATACCGGCAGGGAGTAAGTGATCATCACCACCTGTCCGCCACCATCATCAAAATAGGGATTGCTCCAGGCCGGTTTTTTTGTTGCGACCGGCACCGCGTACCATTCGCTTACGGTGTAATCATACGATTCGGGCAGAGAGACTTGTTTGAACTCTTTTCCGGAACGATAGATGTACGGCGCTGCACGATGAACGTTCCCGTTTTCGGCAGTCGGTGCAAAAGCGAGGGTGGAGCCATAAATTTCGGGGTATAACTTTAAAAAATTGGTGAGAATCGCGGGCATATCCTCCGGTTTGAGGGTCTTCCCCTCCAGCGACTTTGCCAGTTCTTTTACGCCGTTTTCGACTGTCGCCTTTGTGCAGGCGTCCGGAAGGGTCAGGTAGGTTTCGTGATAATGAATCACCCTCCAGCCCGCGGCTTCGCGTTGCCATATCCAGGTTTCGGTCAGCAATTGATCCATAGTTGTCTCGTCTTTGAAATCAATGTGGTGCTTACAAACTGAGATCCAGGCTGCTGAAGTTGACGAAAATACGATGACCCGGGTATCGACAGGTTCTATTGTCTGGGATTTAACCGCGTTGTATTCTTTTGAAAATTTCGATATTATTTCTTCCCGGTTATACGCCATGCCGCCGGAAATAAAAACTGCAGCAGAATCCTCGCTGAGATATTTAAAAGTCCCTTCAGTATTGGCGTTCTGGGCATAACCGAGCACCTCGTCGCTAAGACTGATAATGGTATCGCGGATAGCTTGTTTTTCAGTGTCGTTAAAAAGTTTACGTTCCTGGCAGCCTGTGAGGGAAAGGATTCCAAGGGCCGAAACCATCAGATAATTAAAGATTTTTTTCATGTCTCGTAGATTTAAAACGGTTCTTTGTAAAAGTAAGTGGGTAAATTTACAGAAACAATCATAAGAGTTCGATGTTGACCCAAAAGGATTTATTTGCAAAGGCTTTATTGATCGAGAAACCATGGTATATCCATGAGATTCAATT